>ERZ1034798.27-NODE-27-length-35811-cov-45.439926_pt1 | contig 35811 bp, 58 predicted proteins | sample MGYA00520690_ERZ1034798 | MGnify/ENA primary metagenome ERZ1034798 (study PRJEB33766, sample SAMN09781682) | gut metagenome | biome: gut microbiome | host: Homo sapiens | place: Madagascar | study: EMG produced TPA metagenomics assembly of the PRJNA485056 data set...
GTGCGAGAATTTTTCCCCACGGGGAATTTTCGGAAAGCTCCTGCGTGTTCCCCGCTCTTTGACCGGGGCGGTCATGAATTTCCTCCTACCCCGTGCCCTCGAATCGCGAGGGGCGGGGAATGCGCAGGAGCAAAGAAAAGCAAACGCCGCCCTGCCTGGGCCGAAAGACTGCGCTTGATGCGTGGTGTATTGACGTAGGCCCGGTGGGGCAGGTACTAAAGCGTTCGGTGTGGTCCCCGGCTCTTGAAGCCGGCCATAGCCTTTACGGATCTGTCCCCCGCGCTCTCGTTCGTCGAGGGCCGGGGACTGCATCGGAGAATCATGCGCTTCAAAACGCAGCGGGCGGAAAGGAGTGGACAGTATGAGCGGAAAGCGACAGCCGACGGCATTGGTGGAAGCCAATGGCCGGAAGCATTTGACAAAAGCCGAGGCCGACAGCCGACGCGATCAGGAGATCGTCGTCCCTCCGGTCGATGCGGTCGCTCCCCCGAGGTGGCTGCCGAAGGCCCTGCATAAAGAGTACCGCGAGATCGGCGAGCTGCTTAACAGCGCGGGCCTTTATGCCGAGCTCGACCGCGACGTCCTTGGGCAGTATTTTCTCTGCCGCGAGCGCTGGGCAAAGGCCGACAAGAAGGCTGCGGCAGCGATCCGAAAGAGCGATGAAAAGCTTGCCCGCGAATGGACGAGCATCCAGGCCAGCTATTTTAAGCAGGTCCGGCAGTGCGCCGAAGCGATGGGCCTGAGCGTGACCTCCCGCTGCCGGATCGTGGTTCCGACCGCTGTGGTCAACGCAGCATCCGCTTCCAGGGCTATCCCTGTAAGCGACGGGGCGGATGAGTTCACGGAGCGGCTGCGGCAGCGGCAGGCGGATGCGCTGGCGCGGAGCCTGTAGCATGGCATACGTTTTCGACCGCGAGGCGGGGCAATTTGTGTGCGACTTCGTCGAGCGCCTGCCGACGACCGACACGGGCAAGCTCTTCTCGCTCTACGACTGGCAGCACGAGGCGCTGATGGAATTTTATGGCACGATGGACGTGCCCGAATCGGGCACGGATGAGAGCGCAGAGCGGCTGCGCCGGTACTGGTACCTCTACCTCGAGATCCCGAAGAAGAACGGCAAAAGCGAGCTGGCTGCGGCGCTGGCCCTCTATCACCTCTTCGCGGACGGCGAGCTGAACGCGGAGGTCTACGTCTGCGCGGCGGACAAGGAGAACGCCTCGATCGTCTACAACGCGGCGATCTTTATGGCGACGAGCGCGCCGTGGACGGCGAAGATGATCGCCCAGGGCGAGTTGCGGCCCATCGAAAGCCGCAAGCGCATCGAGTACCGCAAGCGCGTGAAGACCGGCAACGGCGGGTACAAGTGGATTACGGTCGGCATTCTGCAGGTCCTCTCCGCTGAGGCGTACAGCAAGCACGGCTACAAGCCGAGCTGCGTCATCTTTGACGAGCTGCACGCGCAGCCTAACCGTGAGCTGTGGGACGTTATGACCGGCGCGGCGGGCGCGAGCCGACGTCAGCCGGCATGGATTGTGCTGACGACCGCGGGCGACGACCCCGACCGCAGCTCCATCGGCTGGGAGATCCACGAGAAAGCTGTGGGCATCCGCGACGCGCGGCAGCTGCGGCGCATCCGAAGCGATGGCGGCGACGTTCGCTCGGTCCTCTCCCTCCGGCATGTCGGGGACGAGGACCTTGCGGACGCGGAGGCTGAGCTGCTCGGCCGTGACGAGGAAAACTGGCTGCCGATCCTCTACGGCCTGACGGCGCTGTTCGGCGATGATCCGGACGACCTGGAAAAGCTCGACATCTGGGACGAGAGCCTGTGGTATCTCTGCAACCCCTCGCTCGGCAAGCATCTGAGCCTGCGCAACATCCGCATGGAGGCGGCAAGCGCAAAGCGCAGCGAAGCCGAGGAGCGCGTCTTCCGCTGGCTGCGGCTCAACCAATGGATCACGACGAAGTCGGTCGGCTGGATCTCGCTCAACCTCTATGACAAGACGCAATGGGGGCCGAGCAAAAAGCGCGAGCGCGAGGAATGGCTGCGGCAGCTGGACGGGAAGCTCTGCTACGGCGGCGTGGACCTTTCCACGAGCCGCGACCTGACGGCCTTTGTTCTGCTCTTCCCGCCCCAGCCAGGGCTGGACGCGGCGGTGCTGCTGCCCTATGGCATCTGGCGGCCCGAGGCGACGGTGGACGAGGCGGAAAAGCGCGACCACGTCCCCTACCGGGACTGGGCGCGTGCCGGCTTCCTCGACCTCTGCCCCGGCGAGGTCATCGACTACAACGCGGTGGAGGAACGCATCCGCGAGGCGGCAGACCGGTACGACCTGCGGATGATCGGCTTTGACCCGTTTTTGAGCCGCACGATCACGCAGAGGATCTCTCCGATCGTGCCGACTATCGAGATCCCGCAGGACCTCAAGAACATGAGCCCGGCGATGAAAGAGACGGACGACATGATGCAGCGCCACACGCTGCTGCACGTCCACAACACCTGCTTCCGCTGGACCTTCGGCAACGTCCGTTGCCATGCGGACGGAAACGGCAACATCAAGCCGCTCAAGAATAAATCAACGGGGCGCATCGACCCGGCGGTCGCGAGCATCATCGTGATGGCCGTGTGGATGGTTGCCAGGAATCAGAAGCCCGATCTTGCCGCGGCGGTGGCACGGGCGGACTTCACGCTGTGAGGAGGAAGGCTGTGGAAAAGCTGCGAGACGCCGCGCTGCTGCTCGGCGTGCTGCTCATTACGCTCGGCGCGGGCATGATCTACCTGCCCGCCGGCTTTATCGTGGGCGGCATTCTTTTGATCGCAATGGCCGTCATTGACGGCTTTGACGATAGTGCAAACGACGAAGGGAGTGATGGTCAAGCATGAGCATCATCAAGGGCCTGCGCGCGGCAACCGCACGCTCGCCCACCGTGAGCAAGTCCGTAACGGTCGGCAGCCTGACGACTTCCGGCGGTCTGGCCGTTGGCGAAGACCCGCAGAGCGCGGCGCGCAAGCTCAGCGCGGTCGACCGCTGCATTGAGCTGCTGAGCGACAGCATCGCGAAGCTGCCGAATTATGTGATCGACACGAGGACGCGCGAGCGCACGGACCACGAGCTGCTGCGGCTGCTGAACATCCGGCCGAACGAGGCCATGACCCCGTTCATTCGCAAGAAGGTGCTGGAGACGAGCCGCCTGGAGGGCGGTAACGGCTACGACTGGATCGTGCGCGACGAGCGCACGGGCAAACCGGTGGAGCTGATCCCGGTGCCGTGGTATCTGGTGCAGCCCTGGCACGACATGGCGGGGCGCGTGTGGTACGACGTGACGCATCCCTTCTCCGGCGAGGTGATGCGGCTGCCGAACGAGGACGTGTGCCACTACAAGAACGCCACGCGCAACGGCCTGCTCGGTCTCGGCACGGTGACGCGCGCCAGCGAGGTGATCGCCGCGGCGCGGGCCGCGCAGGAGTATGAGCTGAGCTACTATGCCAACGGCGGGCAGCCGGGCGGCGTGCTGGAGACCGACACCGACCTCGGCGGCTATGTGCTGGACACCAAGGGAAATCCGGTCAAGGCGGCGGACGGCTCGCTCGTGACCAAAAAGGACCGGCTGCGCGCCGAGTGGGAGCGCGTCCACATGGGGCCGAGCAAGGCGCACAGGACGGCGATCCTCGACCTCGGCCTCAAGTACACGAGCATCGCGGGGACGAACCGCGACGCGCAGTTTGTGGAAAACAAGCAGCTGTCGATCACGGACATCGCGCGCTACTTCGGCGTCCCCCTCTACAAGCTCAACGAGGGCAAGCAGGCCTACGGCAGCAACGAGCAGAACGCGATCGAGTATGTCGTCGGCACGCTGCACCCCATCGTGACCCAGTACGAGGAGGAGCAGAGCTACAAGCTGCTGACCGACAGCGAGCTGGCCGCGGGGCTGGAGCTGCGCATCAACATGATGGCGGAGCTCAAGGGCGACACGGCGAGCCGCGCGAACTGGTACAGCACGATGAGCGAGCTGAGCGTATTCAGTCCCGACGACATCGCGGCGCTGGAGGATCTGCCGAACGTGCCGGGCGGCAACCGCAGGCGCGCGAGCCTGAACTATGTGCCGCTTGACCTGTGGCCGGAGCTGAGCGCGCAGAGAAACGGCGGCGCGGCCGCCGGAGAGGAGTAAACCACATGGAAATGATCTACAAGGCCGCACGGCTGGAAAAAGAAACCGCCGGCGCACTGGAGCTTGCAATGATCAACGAGCAGACGCTGCGGGAGCTGACCGAGGATGAAGTGTTTACCTTCCGCCTGACGGCCTGTGACAACCAGGTCGACCGCGAGGGCGAGCGCTTTACCGAAACGACGCTCGAGCAGCTCGGTAAACTGTACATCGGCAAGCCTGTGCTGCGCGACCATAATTGGAGTGCGGAAACGCAGACCGCGCGCGTCTATGATGCGCATCTGGAAAAGCGGGGCGATGTCAAGCGTCTGGTGCTCAGCTGCTACATGGTCCGCACGGCGAGCACCGCAGACACCATCGCCGCTATCGAGGGCGGCATCCTGCGCGAGTGCAGCGTGGGCTGCGCGGTGGAGCACGTCAACTGCTCGATCTGCGGCGCGGACCAGCGCAAGACGCTGTGCGAGCACTGGCCGGGCCGAGAGTACGACGGGCAGCTCTGCCACTTTGATCTTGACGGCGCGGCGGACGCCTACGAGGTAAGCCTCGTGGCCGTGCCCGCGCAGCCGGAGGCCGGCGTTGTGAAGGCGAAGCGCTACGGCGGCGCCAAAATGCAAGAGACCCACGCGCCGGAGGGCGCGGATAACAACGAGCACTGGGCGGACGAAGCCGCCTTGGAGCTTGAAAAAATGAGATTTTAAGGAGGCACACAATGCGTAGAAAGTACAACGACCTGCTGGCGAAGCGCGCCGGCATGCTCACCGAGGCTGAGAGCCTGCTCAAAGAGGGCAAGCGCGAGGACTATCGGAGCAAGATGACCGAGATCGAGAACCTCAACAGCGAGATCACCGAGGTCAAGACCCTCATCGACGAGCAGGACCGCCAGTTCATGCAGAAGCAGGATACTCCGGGCGAGGCCAGGGACAAGGCTCTCGAGCGCGCGGAGACCCTGCGCAAGGGCGGCGAGGTCAAGTTCAGCGCGGCGGAGGTCCGCAAGGCCATCACGCTCGCGACCACCTCGCTCGCCGAGCCCACCGGCGTGGGTCGCGACATCCGCGGCGGCGACGCGCCCCTCAGCGCGATCATCGACCAGGTCAGCGTGGTCAACCTCTCCGGCCTGGGCGAGTATCAGGAGCCTTATGTGATCTCTGAGCTCGACGCCAAGGTCGGCACGGTGGCCAGCACCGCGGGCAAAGCCCGCACGGCAAGCACCGACCCCACCTTCGGTGTGGCGCAGATCAAGCCCTACGACATGAGCGTGACGAGCTTCGTTGACCGCAACATCGGCAACCTGACCCCCGCGGATTATTACGCGAAGATCTACGGCATGGCGATGCGCGCCATGCGCCGCAAGTGCTCCGAGCTGATCGTCAACGGCGACGGTGAGAGCAGCCATGTGTTCTACGGCATGAAGATCGCCAAGAACAAGGCGGGCGCGAACATCTTCGCCAGCGTTGACGTGAGCGCGGTGGACGTCAACCTGCTCGACACCCTCTATTTTGCCTACGGCGCGGACACCGAGGTCGCCGGCAGCGCCCGCCTGCTGCTCACCAAGGAAGACCTCAAGGCCATCGGCCAGCTGCGCGGCACGAACGAAAAGCGCCGCCTGTTCACCATCGAGCCGGACATGGCCAACCCCAACGTCGGCGTCATCCGCGACGGCGGCGTGGTGATCCCCTACACCATCTGCCCGGACCTTACCAGCCTGAGCACCGCGACCGCGAGCACGAGCGCCGCGATCCAGACCATGATCTACGGCAACCCGCTCAACTATGAGCTCGGTCTCTTCTCCGATTTCACCGTGCGCGTGGACGAGAGCTACAAGGCGCAGGAGCGCCTGCTGACCATCCTCGGCGACGTGATGGTCGGTGGCAACCTTGTGGTCGACAAGGGCGTTGTCGTGGCGACGCTGCCCAAGAGCGGGGGCTAAGCGATGCTGCGCGAGAAACTGAGCGAGATCGCCGTCTACTGCCACGTGGAGGCGGACGACGCGGAGCTCCCCGGCTTTGTGGATACGGCAGCGGCCTACCTCGCCGACGCGGGCGTGCGCGAGCCGCAGGACGGCTCACCGCGCTATGCGAAGTATCTGCAATGCGTCAAGTATCTCGCGCTCGACCTCTACGACCGGCGCGACGCGGCGGTCGAGGGGGCGCTCGGAGACAATCCCGCCTTCCGGCGTCTCATCAACCAGCTTAAGCTCACCGAGCCTGTGCCCGAATCGGGCACGGGCGAGGCGGCGGAAGGAGGCGCGTGATGCACGTCGACGCAGGAAAGTTCTCGAAGCGCATCCAGTTTTTGCGGAAAACGACGGCAAAGGACGCCGACGGCTACGACGTCCCCGGCGAGCCGGAGCCCGTGCGCGAGACCTGGGCGCAGTTCTCGCAGACGAGCGGCACGGAGCTGATCCGGGCAAACGCCGAGTTCGGCGAGGCGAAGGTTCGCTTTCTCACGCGCGCGAACCCGGAGCTGCTTGACCGGCGGCTCCTGATCCGCTACGACGGGCGCGACTATAACATCCTCTACGTCAACACCTACGGCGACGAGGGGAAGTACATGGAGTTCTGGTGCGAGCGCATCACGCAGGAGGGCAAGGTATGACGCTGAATGAGAGAATGATCGCGGTCGTGACGCCGATCGTGCCGGTGTGCGTGCCGGATCTGCTGGTCACAGAGGCGGGCGAGACGCCGCCGGAGGAATACTGCACGTTTGACTACACGCAGACCGCCGGTCTTGCCGGCGACGACGGGACCGACGTCGGGCTCGCGCGGGTGCAGCTGCACTACCTTGCGCCGCTCAAGGCGTCGACTGTCGCCAAGCGGCGGGCTCTGACCGCGGCCATCGAGGAAACGGACGAGTTCTCCATCCCGACTATTTCGCCGGCGACGGACGAGCTCGGGCAGCACTATGTGTTCGAGTTCGACGCGCTGACCGAGGACGAGGACGATGGCGCAGTTTAAGGCGGATGGCATCGAAGGCCTCGCGCTGACGGTGCAGGAGATCGCAGAGATCCCCGAGGACGTCAAGCGGCAGATGCTGACCGCAGGCGGCGAGGTGGCAGCCGAGGCGCAGCGGCGGAAGATCCGTGCGCTGGGGCTGGTCGACACCGGCAAGCTTGCCGGCAGCATCACGGTCAAACAGAAGCTCTACGTCGACAGCCGCAAGAATAACGCGCCGGCAGTGCTTGTGCTGCCGAGCGGCTCACGCGGCAAGCCGGTCGTCCGCAAGCCGCGCAAAAAAGGCGCACGCCGCCGCTCGACCAACAATGACGTCGGTTTCATTCAGGAGTTCGGCGCGCCGCGGCGCAACATCCCCGGCAAGCAGTGGATGGCGCAGGCGAACGCCGAGTGCGCCGACGCCGTGACCGCGGCGGAGTTCAGCGTCTATGACGACTGGCTCAAATCAAAAGACCTGTAAGGAGGGCACACAATGTCAAAATATGGCGCATTCTATCTCTATTTCGCGCCGTTCGCGGAGACCGACCCCGACACGAACGCGGCGAAGCTGCCGAAATACGGCCCGAAGGTCCACCTTGGCTCGCTCATCACCGTGGCGGACACGGTGAACGTGCAGTCGGCGGAGATCAGCGGCGACAACGCGGTCGAGGACCGCGTGGACGAGGTCGCGGATTACGACGTTTCCACATCCGTGACGGAGCTGGAAAACGCGGTTGCAGCCGCGGTGTTCGGCTCCGATCTGAGCTCGGACGGCGATCTGAGCTACAGCTTCGACGACGAGTCCCCACAGGGCGGCCTCGGATTGATTTCGAAGCGAAAGTACAAGGGCAAGGTATTCTACAAGGGCATTTTCTATCCCAAGGTGCAGGCCGTGCGGCAGGGCGTGACCTACAACACCAAGGGCACATCGATCCAGCTGACGGGCGACGACCTGCGCTTCCACGGCACGGTGCCTGCCTGCCGCAAGAGCAAGATCGAGTCCAAGGCCCTTGACACCGAGGCCGCGGCGCAGGCCTGGATCGACGGCAAATTCACAGAAAGCGCGAGCTGAGACAAACGGGCGGGGACCTTTCTCCGCCCGTTTCCGGCATAGGAGACAAATATGCGAAAGACCGAATGGAAACTCAAGGGGCACACCTTCACGCTGTGCCTGAACGCCGCGGCGCTCACGGACATCTACGACCGCTTCGGCACGGAAAAGGAAATCCCCGACCTCTACCGCGGCAGCGACAAGGCGAGCTTCGACGCGCTGTGCTGGCTTTTGTGGAAGCTGAGCGAGCAGGGCGAGCTCGTGCGGCGCTGGGAAGGGCTTGATCGGCGGCCCATCGTGCCGGAGAGCTATTTCCGCGCGAACATGACCCCGTTCGACGCGCTGGACGCGAAGCGCGCGCTCGGCGCGGCCTATGAGCAGGCCTTCCGGCGCGAGCGTGACGAGGACGACGAGGAAGAGGAGGTCGACCTCATTTTGCAGGAGCTTCAAAAAAAAACGAGAATTTAGCGCTGCTGCTGCGCCAGGCGGGCACGCAGCGATTGCATCTGAGCCTGCGCGAGACGATGATCCTGACGCCGGGAGAGCTCCTTGATCTCCTCGCGCTGGAGGCGCGCAGAGTCCCCCGGGAAAGGAGCTGGGAGTAAGTGGCTACACGCACCATCGCCACGCGGCTGACGCTGGAGGGCGAGAAGGAATTTAAAAAGCAAATGGGACTGGTCAATGGCGAACTTCGCAACCTGTCCAGCGAAATGCAGTTGGCAACTGCTGAATTTAAGGGGCAAGCCAACAGCGCTGAGTATCTTACTAAAAAAGACGAAATTCTTCGCAAAGAAATTGACCAGCAAGAAGAAAAGGTCCGAGCCCTTACTCAAGCGGTCGAGGATTCAAAAAAAGTAAATGGCGATGCGAGTGCTGCTACGGACAGATATCGTCAACAGTTGAATAAAGCAAAGACCGACCTCATCAACCTCAACGACGAGCTGAACACCAACGAGCGCTACCTCGACGAGGCCCGCACGAGCGCCGACAAGTGCGCCAAGAGCATCGACGAGTACGGCAAGCAGGTCAAGGACGCGGCAAAGGCCACCGACGACTTCAACGGCGCAGGCGGCGGCAAGGGCGGCATCGGCGACCTGATCGGGCAGCTCGGCAGCCTCAAGAAAATGCTCGTCGGCGGCGCGGTCGTCGCGGGACTCAAGGCGACGAGCGACGCCATTATCGGCATCGTGGACGAGACCGAGGAATACCGCAAGATCATGGGCACGCTGGAGACCAGCTCGCAGGCGGCGGGCTACACAGCCGAGCAGACGGCGGAGTCCTACGAGTATCTCTACAGCGTGCTTGGCGACACGCAGACCGCAGCCACGACGGTCGCGAACCTGCAGGCCATCGGCCTCGCGCAGGGCGATCTGCGCGGCATGATCGACTCGGTCATCGGCGCGTGGGCGACCTACGGCGACTCCATCCCCATCGACGGCCTCGCCGAGGCGGTCAACGAGACGATCCAGGCGGGGCAGGTCACGGGCACCTTTGCCGACGTGCTCAACTGGGCGGGCGTGAGCGAGGACGAGTTCAACGCGAAGCTCGCCGCGGCGAACGATTCCACCGAGCGCGCGCAGATCGTGCTCAACCAGCTCGCCAATCAGGGCCTGCCGGAGACCGGAAAGGCGTGGCGCGACGCCAACGAGGACGTCGTGGCCTACAACGAGTCCCAGATGAAGCTCGACGAGGCGATGGGGCAGCTCGGCGAGACGCTCGCGCCGGTCGCGGCGGGCTTGAAGGACGTCTTTGCCGAGGGCGTCTACGCGGCGGCGGACGCGGTCGCGTGGCTGATCGAGAAGATCGAGACGGCTATCAACTGGCTCAAGGATCTCAACGACCGCATTTCCAACAGCAAGGAATGGAAGGAGTTCACGGCGGCGGAAAGCACGCCTGCGAGCGACTATCAGGCACTGCTCGACAGCTACAAGATCGACGGCAGCCACGCTGCGGGCCTCTACCGCGTGCCCTACGACGGTTACGTCGCCGAGCTGCACCGCGGCGAGCGCGTGCTCACGAGCGGCGAGGCGGACGCCTACAACGCCCTCGAGCGCTACGGCGGCACCGGCCGCACCATGACCGCGCAGGACTTCCGCGCCTCGCTCGCGCAGGCGGTCAATGCGATGGCGGCGATGAATCGCGACATGAAGGTCACCGTCGTGAGCACCATGAATGTCAACGGAAAGGAGTTCTACCGCGAGACGATCGAGGACCTGCGCACCGTGAACCGCTCGACGCCGGAGGTAGGTGAGACTGCATGAAGAAAGTACGGACGACACAGCTCATCCTGGACGGCGTGGCGCTGCCCTACGTCTCCGGCGACCGCTACAGCGCGCATCCGGCGACGCTCAGCCGGCAGGTCGAGATGATCTCCGGCCGCGTTGTGAGCGAAGAGCGCGGCAAGGTCTGGCGCATCACTTACAGCGCCGACTACATCGACGACACGACCTGCCGCGCGGCGCTCGCGGTCCTCCGCGCCGGCACGCCGTTCACGGCAGCCTTTCTGCCCGACAACGGAGACGAGCTCGTCAGCGCGGAGGTGCTCGTCGAGAGTCTGACCGACCCGACCTTCGCGTTTACCTCCCACGGCGTGCCGCGCTGGCACAACGTAGGCTTCACGCTGCGGGAGGTGAGGCCGCATGATTGAGTCCTCGGCGGCGTATCTCGCCGCCATCACCGGCGACACGCGGCGCGTGCTGCTCAAGGCCGTCATTAACATCATCGACCCGGACATGCAGCTCACCGGCGGCAGCGCGGACAGCCTCGCGCCCTGGGCGAAGACCGCGGAGCTCTACGACTACCGCTTCACGACGGCGCGCTACGCGACGCTGGAGCAGAATCGCTGGCTGCTGGACGGCTCCTTTGCCATTTTTCCGGACGACTACCAGGTGAGCGAGCACATGGGCGTCGCGGACGCGCAGCTCTCGGGCGCGGACGGCAGCTTTGCCGCTTCCGCCTGGGCGGCGATCACGTTTTCCGACGTCAGCGTGCTGCAGGCATTCTCGGTCTATTTCCCGTCCGACCCGCTGGAGGGTGTGGCCGAGGACTTCACCGTAGAGGTCCTGAGCGCCGGGCAGACCTTTTTTACCAAGACCGTCACCGGCAACACGGCGAGCGCGGTCGCCTTTGAGGGATTTACGGTCCAGACGCCGGACACCATCAAGGTCACTGTGACCAAGTGGAGCCTTCCCTCGCGCCGGATGCGCGTGGTGGAGATCATCCCCGGCGTGTACGAGGAGTGGACGGAGGACATCGTCGCGGCGTTCGACTGCAAGCAGCAGGGCGACGTGAGCTGCCTGTCCCTTCCCTACGGCACCTGCACGCTCAAGATGGACAACATCTCGCGGCGCTTTGAGCCGCGGAGCAAGTCCGGGCTGTTCCAGAGCATCGAGGAGCGGCAGGGCGTGGAGACGTACATCGGCGTGCGCCTTGCGGACGGCAGCGTGGAATATAAGCGCGTGGGCGTCTTCTACCAATACTCCGACGGCTGGAAGACCGGCGACAACGGCCTGACGATGCAGTGGGACCTTGTGGACATCATCGGGCTGCTGGCGGATCGCGCGTACCTCGCGCCGACGGTGCTGCCCATCACGCTTTCGGGCTGGATCGCCTCGCTCGTTTCTCAGCTCGGCACCAATTTTGCGGCCCGCTACACGGTGGACGCGGACTATGCCAATCTTGCGGTCACGGCCTCGAGCCGCGCTGCGGTGAGCGGGAAGAAGTGCGGCGACATCCTGCGCTGGGCCTGCATGGCGACCGGCACATGGCCGCGCGCGGACGCGGAGACGGGCAAGCTCGCGGTGGAACCGCTCTGGAATCAGGGCAGCAAGCTCACGCTCGAAAACCTCGTCAACTACCCGACGATGAAGGCCAACCAGTCCCTCGCGTCGCTCATCTTCCACCTCTCGGACGGGACGGAGTACGTCGTCTCGGGCAACTCCACGAGCAGTGAAAAGACCGTGACCATTGAGAATCCGTTCCTGCACACGCAGGCGCAGGCGCTCACGGCGGCGCGGCTGATCCTCTCGTGCTACGGCGGCAACCAGCTGGAGCTGACCGGGCGCGGCGATCCCGCGAGCGAGATCGGCGACGTGGACACCGTGTGGCTCAACGAGAGCCGGGCGACGGCGGCGCGGCGCATCTACCAGACGTTTCAGTTCGCCGACGGCGTGCTGCAGGGCTGCCAGAGCAAGCTATTGCAGGCGGACGGCTCGTATCTCTACGACGCCTTTGAGATCATCCGCGAGAGCGGCACATGGACCGCTCCGCCCGGCGTGACGCATCTGCGTCTCGTGCTCGGGCAGGGTGGTCAGGGCGGCGGCTACGGCGGCGACGGCTACGTCGCAGGCTCGGGCGCGATCCCCGGCAGCGGCGTAGCGGCGGGCTACGGCGACCCCGGCACGGACGGCCTCGGCGGCAAGGTTTGGTTTGACACCGTGACCATCAACGCAGGGCAGACCTTCAACGTCAGCCTCGGCGCGGGCGGCGCGGCGGCGGCCACGCAGGGCGCGGAGGGCTCAGAGGGCGGAGAGACCACCTTCGGGGTCTACTCCTCCGCCAACGGCCAGCGCTACCCGAACGGCTACACGGACATCGCCAACGGGCAGGTGTTCGCCCGCACGGGCGTGGCGGTGCCCGATTCGGGCACGGGCGACGGCGGCAAGGGCGGAGACGGCGGCGATCCGGGACAGGGCTACTGGAAGCAACTCTTCTGGGACGACGGCCGGCCGCGCGGCTGGGACTTCGTCGTGACGAAGGAGCCGGGCAAGGGTAAGCCCGGCAAGGCCGGCGCAAGCGGCTTTGTCATGGTGACATGGGACAGATCGGAGGAGACGGCATGAGCGGATTACCAAGCGGGTATACACAGCTGGAGTACATCAAGAGCACGGGGACGCAATGGATCAACACCGGCTTCAAGCCGACAGGAAACACAAAAATTATTTGCGATTTTCTCGCCTACGATCAAAGCACATCTCAACAGGGTGTGTTCGGATCGCGCCCGGGGACATCTGGCAGATTCACGCTGTTTACGGGGCGCAGCACAAATGCGCTGCAGGCTGACTACGATACCGCGCAAACACTTGGCAACGAAAACAATGCAATTAGCGGCGTTGATTTGACTCAACGCGTGGTCATTTCTATGAGCAACGATCTGATCGTAAATAGAACGACCGTAAAGTCTGTTACTGTGGCGTCATTTTCGTCGACTTATGATCTTTTTTTGTTTGCCAACAATAACATCGGCACCGTCCAGCTCCCCGCGAAATTGAAGATGTATTCTTGCCAAATCTACGACAACGGTACTCTCGTCCGCGATTTCGTCCCCTGCAAAAACGCCTCCGGCGCGGTCGGTCTGTACGACACCGTCGAGGGACAGTTCTACGCCAACGCCGGAACGGGCAGCTTTACGGCAGGCCCGGAGATCCCTGCACCGGAAGCTCCCACCGGCTTGCAGACCGTCCTCGCGGTGGTTTTGCAATGGGCCGCGAGCGCGAATGCCGACCGATACGACGTCTATCGCGACGGCGCGAAGCTCGGCAGCACGGAGGGCACGCAGTATGTGGACACCACGCCGGAGGCGAATCAGACCTACGTCTACACGGTCAAGGCCGTCAACGGCGGCGGCGAGAGCGCGGGCACGTCCATCACGGTATACACTAAAAGCGGCTACTTTGAATATAAGCCCCTGATCGAAAGCGCAAATTTTCCGTGAACCCCGTCGGGATCAACTTTCCCACGCTGCTGGCCGTCGGGGTCATCGAGCAGCTTTTTGTCTACGAACCCAAGCCGTCCGTTTATTACGCGGGCGAGATATTCGCCGGGGAGGTCTAAACTATGGCGATCCAAACAGTCCAAGCGATCATCAACGGCCAGAGCTACAACCTTGCGCTCAACAGCGCGACGGGCAAGTACGAGGCCACCATCACCGCGCCGGGTAAAACATCCTACAACCAGTCCGGCGGCTACTACAACGTGCAAATCAATGCGACCAACGACGCGGGTACCGTCGGCTCGGCAGACGCCTCGACGCTTGCCGGCTTAAAGCTCTACGTCAAGGAGAAGGTCGCGCCGGTCATCACCATCCTCTCGCCGTCCTCCGGGGCGTATGTCAGCAACAGCAAGCAGCCGGTCGTGTTCACCGTCACGGACGAGACGGACGGCTCCGGCGTCGATCTCTCGACGCTCGTGGTCAAACAGGACGGCGCGGCGGTCGCATCCTCGGCCCTCGCGAGCACGGCCATCGCCAACGGCTACCAGGTGACCTACACGCCCGCCTCGGCGCTCGACGACGGCAGCCACACCGTCACCATCGACTGCAAGGACCACGACGGCAACGCCGCGGCGCAGAAGGCCACCACCTACACGGTCGACACCGTGCCCCCGACGCTCAACGTCACCTCGCCGACGGACAACCTCGTCACGGCCTCGCAGAGCCTCACGGTGGCCGGTATCACCAACGACGCGACCTCTTCTCCCGTGGAGATCAAGATCACGCTCAACGGCGCGGATCAGGGCGACGTCACGGTCGGCGCGGGCGGAGCGTTCAGCAAGGCCGTCACGCTGGCGGAGGGCAGCAACGTCATCGTCATTACGGCGACCGATGCGGCGGGAAAGGTCTCCACGGTCACGCGCAATGTGACGCTTGACACCTCGGTGCCGGTCATCAAATCGGCGACCATCACGCCCAACCCGGTCGACGCAGGCGCGACGATGGTCATCGCGGTGGAGATCGAATGAGCGCGCAGGTCCTGAGCGTCTCGCTGCCGAGCGAGATCATCTATGTGAGCGGAACGGTCAACGGCACGGCCTACACCTGGACGCTCATCAAGGGCGCGTGGACGGCTACGGTCGAGCGGGCGGCGGACGACACCTATCACGTCGCCCTCACCGCCGTCACCGCGGCGGGCGTCAGCACCAACTACACGCTTACGCTCTACTACGGCCTTTTGAGCCTCATCACCGACCGCACGCGCGCCGACGTGGAGAATGAGACCGACAAGGGCTTTTACAACGCCTCCGACCTCAACCGCGTGGGCGCGGCGGTGGAGTACATCGCGGGCCGCTTCACGGCGCTCGGCTATGCCTGCCCCGTGACGGTCAAAAAGGACTGGCTGACGAGCGACGCGCCGACCGCCTCGCAGCTGGAGACCTACCGGCAGAACATCGTCACGCTGCGCGGCCGGATCGCGGTCATGGCGTCCACGCCGGAGGCCCCGGCGAGCATGGCGGGGCTGAACTACGTCAAGGCCAACAACATCGAGCAGATTTTGCTCGACCTCGACGCGCTCATTACCAACATCACAAAATCATGGTGCTTCTCCGGCGAGCTGTACGCCGGCGAGGTCTGAAAGGAGACAATATGCAGGACAGAGTATCTTTGTATCCCGGGCGCGTGAAGTTAGAGCCGGTCGCGGGACAGGCCAACCTCTACGACATCACGCGCGCCGACCAGCCCACGCAGGAGGGCACGCCGCTCAACAAGGCGAATCTGCTCAGCGACGCGACCGCGGCAGCCATCAAGGCGCTGCTCGCATCGCAGACAGAGGACCCAGCGACGCCAAATGCAGCGCTGAACATTTTGGCACAGGCTGTTGAAAATGTTACAACCGTGGCGGCAGGAAAATGCTCGATGGATACCTCGACTTACACTGGCAACGGGAAAAAAGGCAGCGCAAACCCCGTGACGCTGACCTTTCCGAAAAAACCGTCGCTTGTCATCGTGTTCGGCTATAAAGCTTTGCTGATCATCACTGATAAGAACTCAGGCACGGCGGATATCTTTTCCTTTTTTGACTCCAATGCAACATTCCAAAAGGTATACATTAGCTGGAATGGCGGAACGCTTTCATTTTTTAACAATGACAACGTTGCTTACCAGGCAAACATTTCCGGCACGGTCTATCAGGTCATTGCATTTTACGCGCAGGACAAGTGAAAAAAAGGAGGGAATCAAATGCATATCCTGTCAAGGAAATTGTCTGAAAACGGCGGTTACTCTGTAATCCAGACGTGGCCCGGCGATGTACCGCCGGAGGGCTACGTCATCGTGCCGGACACGCTGGACACCTCGGTATTTTACGATTTTCTCGGCTTTGTCGACCTCACCATCGAGGGAGACACCGTGACTGCCATGACCGGGAACCAGGCAGCGCTGGACGCCTACAAAGCAAGCCTGCCCGAACCGGTTGATCCGCCGCCGACCACCGAGGAGCGCGTCGCCGCGCTGGAGGCGGAGAACAAGCTCTTAAAGGAGCAGGTCAGTGCACAGGCTGATCAGGCGGAATTTTACGAGGACTGCATCGCCGAGATGGCGACGGTCGTGTATGCGTGAGTTTATCGCCGAGCTGGCGTTAAACGTATATTTTACATTACAGAAAGGAAGTAAAGAAATGATGGCAATGTTATTCGCACAGAGAGTGATCCTCGGCAAGACGGAGTTTGACAAGGTGCCGAACAAGCTCAAGCCGCAGGTGGCGGACATCCTCATCAACGAGTGCGGCCTGCCCGAGCTGGTGCCGGCGGAGTATGGCGGCACGGCGGACATCACGAAAGAGTAAGAAAGGAGAAACACAATGGCTACTTACAAGAGAATCGCATCCGACGGAAAGCCCATCGACGTCACCGACATGCCCTACGGTCTGAGCGAAAATTCGGGCATCAGGACCAGCATCAAGCAGCCCGTCATGGCGCGCGACATTTCCCGCGCCGGCACGGAGATCTACGTCCTGCCGCAGTACAAGCTCACCTACGATGAGGACGGCTACTGCGTCAAGAAGGAGAAGTGCCACATCCCGGACGATATCGCAGCGAAGCTCGCGGAGCTGAACAAGTGAGCAGAGCGGGGGCTATCCCCGCTCTATTCTAAGGAAAGAGAGAGTACGCCTATGAACCTATCGACCGTTGCATCGACCTGCTCGGAGATCACGGTCATCCTCGCGGCGCTGGCCATGCTCATCAAGCCCATCCGCAACAAGCTGCTGGGACTGGACAAGCTGACCGACGCGCTCAAGTGCCAGCTCCGGCACGATATGCTGCACACCTACTACAAGCACCGCGAAAGCCAGACGATCCGCCAGTATGAGCTTGAGGATTTCATCTACCTTTATCGGGGCTACAAGGCCCTCGGCGGCAACAGCTTTATCGACCGCATCAAAAGCGAGATCGACGAGTGGGAGGTGATGTCATGAGAGACATCAAGGGCGCGACCTCGGAGGAAATTCGCATGATAAAGGCCATCCAGCGCTCCGTCGGGGCGCTGGAAAACGGCTGGATCGGCAACCAGACCTTGAGCGACATCGCCGCTAAGCTCGGCGCGGACTGCTGGCCCCTTAACGTGGAGCTGTACGGACAGCCCTGCATCATCGCGCGGGACATCGAGCCCGTCAACATGAGCGGGCCGCTGCCGAAAAACGCCATCTCGGGGAGCTTTTCTTGGCAGGGTCAGCCCTGCTCCATCCTCGTGCGCGGCGGCAGGGTCGTGCGCGGCATGAGCTGCCACTATCCCCGCCCCGAGAGCGTGCTCTACAAGATCCCGGGCGGCGCGGTGCGCATTGCCCGCGTGTCCTCGGCGGCGGCGCTGGGCGGCGTCGTGTGGGCGGTCGGCGGGCTTGGCCTGCTTGACCGCTATGACCCCGCGGCGGAGGGCTTTACGGGCGCATACTCCGACGTGCTGCGCAAGACCAACCACACCGTCCTCGGCTACAAGGGCGGGCTGCTCTACGGCGTCTACTGCCGCAGCATGACCGCGCAGCAGGTCAACGCCTTTTGTCGGGACAAGCTCAAGCTTACCCACGCCGTCATGTTAGACGGCGGGCACGTCGCCGCCATCCACGGCGCGTGCAGCAAGATCAACACACAAACGCGGCAGTTCTATGCCGTGCGGTTTTTGTAAAGGAGGCAAAAAATGCAAAATCGACTTGCAAACCTTCTCACGGTCAAAAGCATCGTGACCATCGCGCTGACGGCCGTCTTCTCGGTGCTGGCCCTGCGCGGCAGCATCAGCGGGACGGAGTTTCTGACGATCTTCACGACCGTCATCGCGTTCTACTTCGGCACCCAGACCGAGAAGCGCAAAAATGAAGAGGTTTCTTGAGACCCTGACCGCGTGGGAGGGCGCGGTGCGCGGCGACGCGGTGCATAAGCAGATCGTAGACGCCTACAACAGCTACCTGCCCCATCCACGCGGCTACAGGCTCACCTATTCGGACGACTACTGCGCGGCGATGGTGTCCGCGGCGGCGATCCTCTGCGGCCTGACAGAGGTGCTCCCCGTCGAGTGCTCCTGCGGCGAGCAGATGAAATGGTATCAGGCGCGCGGCCAATGGATTGAGGACGACGCGCACGTCCCCACGGTCGGCGAGCAGGTGTTTTACTGCTGGAACGACCGCAAGGACTACGCCCTCACGGACTGCACGGGCGCGCCCAACCACACGGGCATCGTGACCGCCTGCGACGGGCAGAGCTTCACGGTGTTCGAGGGGAACAAGGGCAAAACCCACGAGTGCGCGTACCGCGTCATTCCCGTCAACGGGCGCTATATCCGGGGCTTCGGCGTGCCGAAATACCCCGCGGACAAAACCGCGCTCACGCGCGGCGACAAGGGCGCGGCGGTCGGCAAGCTGCAAGAGTTTCTCAACGCCTGCGGCTACGCGTTGGATGTGGACAACTCCTTCGGCCCCGCGACGCAGAAGGCGTGGAGCGAGTACCTCGCCGCGTACATCCTCAAGGCCCTAAAATAATGGTGCCCGATTCGGGCACGGAAAGGAAAACCGGTGGGAAGTCTGCAACACTTCCCCTCGCGTGGGCGCCTGCAAGCCGTGGTGCCTCTATGGACACACAGCACAGAGAGATCCGCGCTCAACTTTCCGCGATGGCTCCGCGCAGGGCCATTTCCTACATTCGTTCCTTCGACCTGCCGCCCGACGAGGCCGCGAGCCTCATCGAGTGCGACGTGCGCGGGCGGTCCTGCGTGCAGGCGGCGGAGCTGCTCCACCTCAGCGTGGACGGCCTCGCCAAGCTGCGCCGCCGCGCCTACCGCAAAATCGCAGACGGACAAAACGAGAGCACCGACTAATCGTCGGCGCTCTTTTTTTATGGGCAGGGCAGAACGCGGGCAGTTTGCGGGCAGTTTGCAAGGCAGAAACAGCGGTACGATAGAGGCAGAACAAAAGGAGGTGCAGCGCATGGAGCAATTTGCGATCGCCGGCTATTCCGGCAGCGGCTGCGTGATGGTCGCCATCGACGGCAGCGAGATCTACCAGGTGGACTATTTCGGCAACCGCCAGCAGCTCATCGGCAGGACCGCCTCGGCCTATGCCGAGCTGGAGGCCACCACGCAGGAGTACTACGACAAGCTCGTCGAGCTGGGCGTCATTACCCCGCCCAAGACGCAGGAGGAGCTGATGGGCGAGATGCAGTCGGCCATGAGCGACATGGCTGCGGTCATCAAAAATCTGACCGATCAGGTAAAGGAGCTGAAGGAAAATGGACCTCAAACAACTCTTAGCGGCAGCGGCGAGAATGTTCCCCAGCGCCGACCTGCAAGGCGCGGCGGCGAGAGCGGAGCAGGCGATCAGCGGGACGGCTGACACGCTCGAGGGCGTGCAGAGCACGGCGCGCCGCCTCGGCATCGACCCCAACATCGCCAACAGTCTCTACGCGCGCTACGGGCGCACGATGCAGGCAAAGGCCCTGTGCGGCCTTCTCGGCACGACACCGGAAGCTTTGCGCTCCGACGCCAATAAAATACTCGGCGGCGCGCAAAACGCCTCACAGGCCCCACAGAAGGGCAAAGCGGGGCAGTCCACAAAATTCCCCCGGCTCAAGTAGCCGTCGGAATAAATAAAATCACGAAAGGAGCACGAACACATGGAAGAGCGCAGCACCGGTATGAGCTGGATCGCAGTCCTGTTTGTCATCATCGTGGTCGTCGCCATCTTCGGCGGCAACCTTGGCGGCGGCTGGGGCTGGAATCGCAGCGGAAACCCCTATCCCGCGCAGGAGGGCGGCTGCAGCCGCGTGAGCAACTGCCAGGTCGAGAAGCAGGAGATCGTCGACGCGGCGCGCACGCAGTATCTCATTGAGCAGCAGAGCAACAACACCCGCGCGGCCATCAACGCAAGCACGGAGGCCATCACCTCGCAGGCGAGCCGCATCTACGAGCAGCGCCTGCAGGAGACCATCTTTGACCTCAAGATGGAGAACCAGAACCTCAAGAACGGCATCTTTACCAAGGAGCAGACCGACGCTCTGGCCGCAAAGATCTCCGACTGCTGCTGCGGCTTTAACCGCCGCCTCGACGCGATCGAGTGCCGCATGCTGACCAAGCCGACCCTCTACGGCGTGGCCGCCACCGGCGCGGGGCAGATCATCCCCGCGGCCTGCGGCTGCAACGGCAGCACCAACCTCTAACCATTTTCGCGGCCTCGCGAAAATGGTAGGCCCTGCAGGCCGGGAAGCAGGCGGGGCAAATGCCCCGCCTATCTTATTTTGAAAGGAGACACCAAAATGTCCTGTAAATCCGCTCTTTATGCTGCCATGCAGACGCCCTCCGCGGTCGCGGTCGGCGGCGTCATTCCGCTCGGCAGCCTCATCCGCCGCTACGGCTGCGATGTCAGCCTCAACGGCAACGCCGTCAACATCACCGGCGCGGGCTACTACGATGTCGACGCCTCGCTCACCGTCGCGCCCGCCGCGGTCGGCACCGTCACCGTCACGCTCTTTAAGGACGGCGTGGCCGTCCCCGGCGCGACCGCCTCGGCGACCGCCGCCGCCGCGGACGATGCGCTTGACCTCAACATCACGGCTCTCGTGCGGCAGGTCTGCTGCGCTGCGGGCTCCGCTCTGACGCTGGTGCTCACCGGCGCCGCCGCGTCGGTCGAAAATGTGGCGCTGCGCGTCCAGCGGATCTGAGAGGTGCGCTATGATGCAGCTCTTGATCGGTATGCTGCTCGGCGCGATGGTCTCGACCCCCACGGGCCGCAACATCGGCAATCAGATCGGCGACGCGGCGCTTAAAAAGGTCAAGGACGCCGTGCAGGCGTCCGCGGCCGGAGAGGAGGCAGAAGATGGAAAATCTGCATGAGCAGCTCAAGGCATACATCCCCAAGCTCGAGCGCAGCATCCAGTCCTACATGACACAGACGCCGCCCTCGCCTAATTCCGCACAGGGCATCATGGCGATGTGGGAGTGTCTGACCATGCTCAAGGCGGCGGAGGCGGGCACCTGCGGCGAGTTTACCCGCGAGCAGGCCGAGCAGTGGGCGCAGCACATGCGCAACACGGACGGCAGCACCGGCGCGCACTGGAGCATGGAGCAGACCACCTCGCTCGCCGAGAGCCTCGGCGTGAGCCGCGACGAGGTCTCGCCCTGGTGCTGGTGGATCGCCGTGAACATGATGTACTCCGACTACTTCGGCGTCGCTTCCCACTTCGGCGTCGCCACGCCGGAGTTTTTCGCGGAACTGGCCAAGGCGTTCCTGCTCGACGAGGACGGCCCCGGCCCGAAGCCCAAGATGTCGGCTTATTACTGCGGCATCGTCAAGGGCAAGGACTGATTGTCTGTGTTCGCCGCTGTGTTCACAGCACGCCCCATAACTGGCAAAAACGGGCAGAAACGAGCAAGATAAAAACGGAGAAAATCCCTGATATTGCTGAAATATTCAGCAATATCAGGGATTTTCATTCTACAACGAACGAGAGGAGGAAACTCTATTTCGTCCCTTGCGTATCAGGCATTTTTCGCATTTTGTGTTTGCAACTGTGTTCACAGGTTTGGTTAAAAGCTCTTTTTCATCTTCTCCGCTGCGGCGGCGATTGCGTCGCCGTAAACGTGCGTGTAGATGTCCATTGTCGTGGACAGCTTTGCGTGACCGAGCAGTTTCTGCGCCGTCTTGGGGTCTACGCCAGCCTCAAACAGTGCGGTCGCATAGCCGTGCCGGATCTGATGCAGAGAGACCGTCACACCGCTGGCAGCGCAGTACGTCTTGTAGAGCTTGCGGAAATCGCCGTCTGTCAGCAGCGAGCCGTCCGGCTCGGCAAACAGATACCCTTGCGGCAATTTTTTCGGCAGAAGCGCATCCAAGGCGGGCAGGAGCGGGACCTCTCGCACACCGGCGGCTGTCTTTGGCTCCTTGATCTTCGCGCCGTGGTCGTAATAAACGGACCGGCGGATATGCACGCGCATGGCTTTGCGGTCAATGTCGGCTCCGGTTAAGGCCTGCGCCTCGCCCCTGCGGCAGCCGGTGTAGTAGATCAGCGCCGGGAACAAGCCAAAGGGCAAATTCGTGGATGCCTTGATCTTGGCGATCTGGTCTTTGTCGGGGGCCTCGCGCCGCGTCTGCGGAAGATTGCGCGGCACGCGGACGGCCTGCGCCGGATTGTAATTTGTTTTTCCTTGCAGCTCCGCCCAGCGCAGGACCTGGCGGATGACCTGCAGCTGCATGGCGACGGTCTTCCTCGCCCGCGCGGCGGCAAAATCCCGAATAAATGCGTCGATCTCTTTGGCGGTGATACTGCCGACCTGCCGCGCCCCAAATTCCTCCACGGCTCGGCGCAGCGCCGGCTTGTAGTTTTTCACTGAGTTCGGCTCGAGCTTCGGCTCGGCTTCATCCCACCACTGCTCCGCGATCCGCGAAAAGGTCGTCTCCGCGTCGATCTCCGCTTGCAGCTGGGCTCGGTCAAACGCCTTGACCTTTTCCCATACTTCCTTGTCGGTTTTCCCGCGGAAGGCCTTGCGCTTGCCGTTGATGCGGAGGATCGTCTCATGCAGACCGTCCGGTCGGATGTAATAGCTGGGATATTTTGGCATTGCGCCGCCTCCTCTCGCGGAAATTTAAAAGCCGCCGCCCTGCCGGGTGGCGGCCTTGTGTGTTAGTTTAGGGTAAAACTCCAATCCCCAATAGCAGTGACCGAAACAATAGTATCGTCATTTCCAAGCATGACTTTGCCTTCGTATGGATCAGACGAGCTAACAAGCAAATCGCTATATCGACCATAATTGTCATAAGATTTTACGGCAAAGTAATGACCTGCGGCATTCCCCGATATTGTTGCAGTTTTCCCATGTTCATACAGCGAGAATACATAGTCACCGTTGCCTGTGATCGTATCGCCCGTTTCGATAATGTCAAGCGTTATAAGGTCAATAACCTCAATTGTCCATTCGCCCTCCGCAGTTACTTCAATCATACTCACATCAAGGGACGGATCATAAGTAACCCCGCTGTATTCATCGGTGGTATTTACAAGAAGCTCGCCATAGCCCCCGGATGAATTATAGGTCTTAACTGCGAAATGTTTCCCGACGGCATTGCCAGCAATACGAAACCCGAAATAATAGTCAGGAGACTCAATCTCAAGAACGTCATCACCGCTGCCAGTAAAAACAATAGGGTCGTGCGGAACATAGGCCGAATCTTGATCATGGTCTTGATTCTGCGTCGGCTGTTCTTTCTGTTCTATCTCCGTCGCGTTATTGCTGGGTGATGCAGGCTCGCCGCAGGCGGTCAGGGTAAAAGCGAGGGCAAGCGCGAGGACCATTGCAAGAGACCGCTTCATGGCTTTGCCTTCTTTCCGTGCCCGAATCGGGCACAATTTTTTATATTTTCCCGCAGGTTAACGGGAATTTAACGGTTTCTCTGCTTTTTTCGACAGAATCTTGTCAAAAAAGGTGCTATGGTAAAAGTACACGCAGGTGCTCCGGAGGTGTCAGCTCGCCTGCGCAGGCCCCGTCGTCAGTTGCAGGGGCGGCGGGGCCGCTTTACAATGGAATATCTGGCCGGTCTAAAATACGAGTAAAGAGAGGTACATAGACATGTCAGATCAGCACAGCGCGCCGCAGGACTTGACCGAGTTACACCAACGCCTCATCGAGAAATACCGGCGGCTTACGCCGGAAAACCGTGGGCGTCTCATGGCCTATCTTGAGACGATAGCAGCAGGTCCAGATATTCCTCCAGCTTTTCCCGATTCCGCGCGCTGAGCGCGTCATACCCGGCCAGCAGCCTGTCCTCCTCCGAGGGCGGGCTGCTTTGCTGTTTTTCGCCGAGCAAATCAGCGGTCGTCGTGCCGAGGACTTGTGCGATTTTCACAAGAAAGCGATTGTATGAATTAGACTTCCCACGTCGCCAGTCACTAACGGTCGATTCTTTTACTCCAACCGCTTCGGCAAAGGCTTTTTGCTCCATTCCCAGTTTGTCAAGCAGCTCAAAAATGCGGGTTTTGGTATCCATACAGGGGGGTCCTCCAATGGCAAAAAAGAATAGGCAAATTTGTGTCAGTTTAACAAATCTGGAAAAATTCCAGATAAACGCTTGACAGATGGAATTTTTCCGATTAAGATAGGCATACAAGGTAAACGCAAGGTTTACATGAAAGGAAAGGAGGTGCGAAGCGGTGAAGCGCTTCGACGGATCATGGGCACAGCTGATCCTTTCGGTCTCGGCGCTGATCGTGTCCCTAACGGTGTTTATCCTCAGATTTTTTGTTTAAGGCAAAAAACTGCTGATGAGCGATGCGATGGAAACGAGGATCGCAGCAACAGAGATCCAAAGCGAGATTTTTGAGCGGCGATCGCTGTCGAGCGTCAGCGTCGAGGCCTCCAGCGCGGCGCGGCCTTTGTCAGAGATCTTATACGCAGTGGCCGTTAAGCCCATGATAACCGGGGACACCAGTTCACGATCTACGAGAGACCGGCACCGTTCCGGGTCATAGCTCGGCGCAGCCAGGAGTTTATCGACCAGCACCGGCGAATCCTGCTTTTCAAACCATTTCAGGAGCTCGCGCTCCGGTTTGCTCAAAAGGTCCATAGCGGTCCATCCCCAAAGCAGTAAACTTACAATTTACTGTATATCACAAATTTTACGCAAAATCAAGAGAAAGGACGTGACAAGAATTGACAAGATTCCGCATCCGGGAGCTGCGCGAGGCGCGCGGAGTAAGCCAGTACGGACTGGCTCGCCGGCTCGGCGTGACCAAGATGGCGGTCAGCCGGTGGGAGAGCGGGGCGGCCATGCCGACGGCAGACAAACTGCCGACCATCGCCGCGCTGCTGGAATGTGAGGTCAACGACCTCTACGACGACGAGACGCTTCGCGCGGCGAGCGAGGCGGCGAGGGCCGCGGTGGCGGCCAAGGGCGCGGCAGACGCGAGAGCGCTGGCCGCAGGAAAGTGAGGAGGCGAGAAAGCATGCGAGAGCGCGAGGCGTTCCGCGATCAGCTGCAGTCTCTGCGCGAGCAGTTTGCCGGGCAGGAGGTGCTGACGCTGGATCAGAGCAGTAAGCTCCTCGGTCTTGACCGCGCGGCGCTGCTCGGAGACAAGGATTTTCCGGCCAAGAAGGTCGGCAAGAAGTACATCATCCCCATCGTGCCGCTTGCGCGGTGGATGGCTACCTGGTGATTTGACATTACCACAAAGGAGGACGAAAGACAATGGCAGCGTTATATCCAAATATCTATCAAAGAGGGCGGAAAACGACACTTTTGACGCAGGAAGAGGCGGCGGAGCGGCTGCACATCTCGCCCGAAACGCTCAAGCGCTACGAGGGCGGACGGCTCACACCGCCGGACGAGACCGTGGCGCGGATGTGCGAGGTCTACGGCGTGAGCTGGCTGGCGCTGGAGCACGCGAAGGCGACCGACCGGCTCGGCATCCTGCCGGAGCTGGAGCCCAAGCCCCTGCCGATGGCGACCATCTCGCTGACAAACCGCCTGCGCGACGCAGCGGACCGGCTGGCCGGACTGCTCCGCATCGCCGAGGACGGCGTGATCGACGACGCGGAGCGCCCGGAGTTTGACGACATCGTGCAGGACCTGCGCGAGACCATCGCCGCGGCCTATCAGGTGATCTACGCGGACGCAAAAAAAGAACGCCCCGAGGCGGCAACCTCGAAGCGTTCCGTGTCCCAGAGGAAAACCCCTGAAAACCATTGCAAGGCTATTGTACCGCAGAAAAAGAGAAATGTCAAGGCTCTCCGAGAGGAGGCGCGCGCATGACGGGACTGGACATCTTCCTGATTCTCGTCGGCGTCACGTCTCTCACGGAGCGGCTGATGAAGATTATCGTTTATTTGGATGGAGGAAAGTATGAGCGAGGGCGTAATAAAGTCCGGCCATCGTGAGCCGTTTACCGTCCTGTATAAGTCCGCGATCCGAGACACGCGCCTGAGCTTTGAAATGCTCGGATTCCTGACCTATATGCTGGACAAGCCTCCCGATTGGGAGTTCACCATCTCCGGCATGGCGAAGGAGCGCGGCGTGGGGCTTGCTCAGGTCAGGCGCTTGGTCGGCTTGCTGGAGAAGGCTGGTTACCTGCTGCGCGAGCAGGCTCACGACGACGGCGGCAAATTTGCGAAGAACGTGTATGTCTTGCAGGAAAAACCACCGTTGTCCAGAAACCAGTACGACGGTGAACCCTTAAAATCACCGTTGTCCGGAAATGCCGATATCGGCGAAACACGACAACGTGAAAAACCGTTATCGGTTTCCGCGACACAAAGTAAGAACGTAGAGACTAAAGCTTATAATAATCCCCCCTATAGTCCCCCCAAGGGGGACGGCGCGGAGCCGAGAAAACAGCGCAGCAAAACGACGCCGACATGGAAGCCGGAGCGCTTCGAGGGCTTCTGGGCCTACTACCCCCGCGGGGAGAACCGCATGGGCGCGGTCCGCGCCTGGGACAAGCTCAAGCCCGACGACGCGCTGATCGAGACCATCGGCCGAGCGCTGCAGGTCCTCAAGGCCTCGCCCGCGTGGCGGGACGGCGTCGGCATCCCGTATGCCTCGACCTTCCTCAACGGCCGGCGCTGGGAGGATGCCAAGGCCAAGCGCCCGGCGCAGCGTGACGCGCCCGCCTGCGACGAGGTCAAGCTGGGGGTGTACTGATGAGCGAGCGAGGCTTGAGCGCCGAGCAGGCGCTGCTCGGCTCGATGCTGCAGGACGAGCGCATCCTGCCCGACGTGATCCACACGGTGCGCGAGGAGGATTTCGCTCTCGATGTGGATCGGCTGATCTTCGCCGCCATGCGCGATATGTACATCCACGGCAAGCCCATCGACGGCGTGACGGTCCGCGCCCGAATCGGGCAGGACTACAGCGACTATCTGCTGCAGCTGCTTGAGGTCACGCCGACCGCTGCCAACTGGGAAGCCTACGCCGCGATCATGCAGGACGAGGCGACCAAGCGCCGCGTGCGGAAACTCGCGCAGAAGCTGCTGGACGCGCCGGATACGGACCAATACGGCCCGCTGCTTGAGGACATCCGCAAGCTCTCCGCCGGCAAGCGCCGCTTCGAGATCTACGACGCCGCGCAGCTGCTCGCGAACTACATGGAGCGCCAGTCCAAGGGCGAGGACAAAAACTATGTCCGCTACGGCCTGCGCGAGCTGGACGACGCGGTGCATACGCGCCTCGGGCACGTCGTGGTTGTCGCGGCCCGTCCCGGTCACGGCAAGACGGCCTTCGCGCTGCAGATCGCCCGCGAGATCGCCAAGACGCGCCGCGTCGGCTTCTTCTCACTGGAGACAGACCATCCCGACGTTGAGGATCGCCTTATTGCCGAAACCTTCGGCATCGGCATGGACGATTCGGTCAACTATCGGCTCAAGCAAAAGGACTATGACGCGATCGCCGCGCATCATGAGCAGCTCGCGGAGCGTATGTTCAAGCTGGTTCACTGCCCCACCGCGACGGCTGCAGAGATCATTGCGGAGGCGGAGGCCTGCCAGTTCGAGGTCGTTTTTGTGGACTACCTGCAGCTCATCCAGCCGGAGCGCTCGAACCCAAACCGGCAGGAGGAGATCGCGCAGATCTCCCGCGCGCTGCACGCCTTTGCGCAGCGGTCTAAAACGCTGGTCTTTGAGCTCTCGCAGCTCAGCCGACAGGAAAAGGGCGGTTGGCGGCAGCCGGATCTCCCGGATCTGCGCGAGAGCGGCCAGATCGAGCAGGACGCCGACACGGTCATGTTTATTTTCCGCCCGTCGGAAAATGACAAGCGCTTTGACGTCAACGATAATCGTTACATCAAAATTGCCAAGCAGAAGAACGGCCCGCGCACCACGCTGGTCGCGAGCTTCGACGGCGCGCATCAGAAGTTTGCCATGATCGACTTCCAGCACACCGAGGGCTCCAAGGCGATGCGCGGCTTTGTGGACAAAGGCAACTTCGTCAAGCAGCAGCGCCGGGCGCACAGCGACGGCCAGCTCCGGCTGGAGGAGCTGCCGCCGGATCCAGAGGCGCCGTTCTGAAAAAAATTGAGAGAAAGAGAGAAACAAAATGCCAAGAATCGGAGATCCCCACGCCATTTTGGCGGACATCGGCGCGGCCATCGGCCCCGGACATAGGGAGCTTCCGCGGCTGCTGCCCGGGCGCATCGTGTACATCAACCGCGCGCACCGCTGGTTCCTCGTCGAAGCCGACCTCGGCGACGGCGTCAAGGTCCGCGAGGGCTTCAAATTTTGAGGGCGTATTATGACTAAGATAAAGCATCCGGTGCTTAAATATCCCGGCAGCAAGTGGCGGTTAGCTGACAAAATCATATCTATCATGCCACCGCACAGAAGCTACTTAGAGCCGTTTTTTGGAAGCGGGGCTGTGTTCTTCAAAAAACCACCGAGCCGCATTGAGACGATTAACGACCTGGACGGTGAGATCGTCAACCTGTTCCGATGCATCCGGGAATATCCGGAAGAGCTGATGCGCGCTGTAGCTTGTACGCCGTATGCCCGCGGCGAGTACGAGCAGGCATGGGGCCACTTCAAGGCGGGCGGACAGGCCCGTCCGGATGGCGTCGAAGCGGCCCGGCTGACGCTGGTGCGCTATTGGCAATCGCACGGAAGCACCGCCACCTACAAATGTGGCTGGAAAAATGACCGAGTCGGGCGAGAGTATGCTTACGATGTTCACTACTGGCGGAACTTGCCGGAGTGGATTTCTGATGCGGCAGAAAGGCTAAAGGCTGCGCAGATTGAGCAATGTCCCGCGCTTGATGTGATCCGGCAATTCAACCATCCGGATGTGCTGATTTATGCCGATCCGCCGTATATTCTATCTACCAGGCGGCGGAAGCAGTACCTCGTGGAAATGGCGGATGACATGCAGCACGTCGAATTGTTGGAAGCGCTCAAAGCTCACGCAGGGCCGGTTATTTTGTCGGGCTATGACAATGCGTTGTATGACTCCCACCTGCAGGGATGGAACAAACTGCAATGGAGCGCGCAGGCGGAGGGCGGCGCACCTCGGACGGAAACCGTGTGGTGTAATTTTGAGACAAAATTTTGACAGAGAGAGAAACAGGAGAACGACATGAAAACCATTGCGATTATGAACAACAAAGGCGGCGTCGGCAAGACCGTCACCGCCATCAACCTCGCCGACATCCTCGTCGCGGACTACAAGCAGCGCGTGGTGCTGGTGGACTGCGACGGGCAGGCGAACCTGACGCGCTTTTTCCTGCCGGGGGCGGACAAGCTGGAGCTCACCACCACGGCGGATGTGCTGCGGGGCGACTGCGAGCCGCTGTGGAGCGACAACCTCGTGCCGATCCGACCGGGGCTTGACCTGCTGCCGAGCAGCTCCGACCTCTACGAGCTTGACCTGCAGGCGATCAAGGACGGCGTGAGCGCGCCGGAGCGCCTGCGCCACTTCGCCGAGGCCGCGGCTGCGGACAGCGAGGTGGACTGGATGATCTTCGACTGCCCGCCGGGCTACACACTCGCGAGCGTCGCGGCGCTGCTGAGCGTGCGCGAGGTGATGATCCCCGCGCTCGCCGACAAGTTCTCGCTCGACGGCGTGTTCGCCGTGACCGCGCAGCTGCGCGGTCTGAGCGCGGCCTGTCCGGGGCTGCGGTCCCGCGTGCTGCTGACGCAGACGCGCAGCGCGGAGATTGTGGGCGAATGCGAAAAGCTGCTGCGGTCGCAGCGCGTGCCGCTGTACCGCACGAAGATCCGGCGCACGGACAAGGTGCCGGAGAGCACGGTGACGCTCTCGCCGATGCGGGAGTACAGCCCGCGCAGCAGCGCGGCGGTTGATTACCGCTGCCTCGCCGGCGAGCTGATGGAGGAGGTTTAACAATGGCGGGCAAAAAGTTTGACATCACGAAGTTCGCGGCGACGCTGCCCGAGGCCGTGCCCGAATCGGGCATGACGCGCGAGATCCCGGTCGGTGACATCCTCGACAATCCGCGCAATTTCTACCCGCGCCCCGACAACAAGGCTCTCGCCGCGCTGATGGAGTCCATCCAGGCCAACGGCTTGCTCGAGCCGCCGACCGTCGTGCCGGCAGAGGACGGTAAATATCGCCTGATCTCTGGACACAGCCGCATGGCGGCGCTGCGGCTGCTCGCGGCGAATCGGGACGAGGCCGTCGCGAAGCAGTTCTCCACCGTGCTCTGCCGGGTGCTTCCCGCGATGACGGAGGAGCAGGAGCTGTGCGCGGTGATCGAGGCGAACCGCCAGCGGATCAAGTCCAACGCGCTGCTCGCGCAGGAGGCAGAAAAGCTCAAGGAAACCTACATCCGGCGCAAGAAGGCCGGCGAGGCGTTCCCGGTCGGGCTGCGCGAGTGGATCGCCAAGGAGATGCAGATCAACGCGACGAAGGTCGGCAATTTGCAGGTCATCAAAAAGGGCCTCAAGGTGCCGGGCATCATCGCCCGGTGGGAGAAGGGCGAGCTGCCCGAGGCCGCAGCGCTTGAGATCGCCCGCATGGACGACGAGACGCAGTACAGGCTGCTGGATTGGATGATCGACAACGGCCGGAGCTACACAATCAAGGACGTGCAGGAGTTCGTCCGGAGCCGCACGGCGGCCGCCCCGGCGGAACGCCCCGCGACAAAGCTTCCCACCTTGTTCAGCGTAGATCTCTGCGCGCCGGAGTGGCTGCCGCTCGACGCGGAGCATTGGCCGGCCGAGGGCGCGCTGGTCGTGCTCAGCTACGAAACCGGCCTCGGCGGCAGCAGCTACCTTGTGGCCCGCTGCGCCGGCGGCGCGGATGATGAGTACCCGTTTATCTCGACGGACGCGGGGACCACGGTCGACGACATCGTCGAATGTCGCTGCGACCGCTGGATGCCGCTTGCCGAGTGCAGGCGCGGCAAGGAGGGCGCATGAAGAGGTCAGGACTGCTGCAAAAGCGCGACGCGCTGACGCAGGAGCGGCTCGACGTGATGCAGCGGACGATGAAGCAGTACATGCTCGACACGCTCCTCATCACGATGCACGAGGATTTCGGCTGGGGCTATGAGCGCCTCAGCCGCCTCGCGGAAAAGTGGGGCGAGACCTATGACCGCTATTTCCCCGCGCTCCAAAGCACCGACGAATCCGATGTCTGGCAGGAGCGCCTCGACCGCGCGACGCTCGCTTTTCTCGGCGACCACACATTTTACCCCTTCCCGAAGCGCTATCCGGAGATCAAACGGCTCGGCTATGAGCCGAAGAGGAGGAGCCATGCTTGACTATGATGACCTCGCCCCGCGGTATGTGGGCATCTGCCTAATTTGCGGCGAGCAGGTGTTGAAAAAGAAGGCGGTCTCGATCATGTACCGCGCACCCTACGCGTCGGTACGGACGCTTGGGTACTTTTGCCGTGGTTGCTGGATCAAATTTTTGGAGGGAAACGGCATTTCGGAGCCGTGAAAGGAGGAGCACATGAAAAACAATGAGATCGTCAGGGCGCTGCGGTGCATTTCCACCGCAGGCGGAGAGAATGCCTGCGAGCATTGCCCGTACTGGAAGGAAGAGGAAGTCCCGGAAGAAGAACGGCCCATATACGGAGCCGACACGATGCATTCATGCGATGTCGACCGCATCGGACTGGATGGCGCGGATTTGATCGAGCGCCTGACCGCGCGCTGCGCGCGGTACGCCGAGGAGATCGCCGTGGCGCAGGAGCGGACACGGTGGATCCCCGTGACGGAGCGCCTGCCGGAGGTGTGGCGCAACGATGAGAATGCGGAGCTTGTGAACTACATGATTTACAGCCCCGATTTTGGCGTGGACATCGGCAATTATCACGCAAAAGCGAAAAAATGGCTTTGCATGGCATTACCTTGCACCGTCACGCACTGGAGGCCGCTGCCGGAACCGCCGAAGGAGGTGGAGTGATGGAGCGGCTGACAAATAAACGCGAAGCTGACGCGCAACGAGAAGAGTACGAGCGCCGCCTTGCAAACGGGTATCCGCGGAATATCCCAGAGGAGCGGTTTCTGCGCCTTGCTGCCTACGAGGACACGAGGCTGACGCCGGAACGCTGTGCCGAATTTGCGCGAGCAGACGCGGAAGGACGGTACATCGTAATGCGTGATGCGGAGCAGGAGGGCGTTGCCCGCCTGCGCGAGCTGGCCGAGGCCGACAAGGACGGTCGGCTGGCGGTGCTGCCATGCAAGGTGGGTGATACGGTATGGGTAACAAGAAATCCGTGGACGGGTAAATTGCTAAAAAACCCATTAGATGCCTACGTCAATGGCGTGAAGATGTATTCCCACGGGATATATGTGAATTTGCTTTTCCATACCCGCAAAATCAACGGGACGAGGGATTACGAGATCAACCATATTGGCAAGACCGTATTCCTCACCCGCGAGGAGGCGGAAGCGGCATTGGAGGCAAAGAAGAATGGCAATTAGTAAATCAAAGCGCGAAGCGGTCTATCGAAAGTATGACGGCCATTGTTCGTATTGTGGGCGCGAAATCGCTTACAAGAATATGCAGGTAGACCATTTCCAACCATTGAGGGCGTGGGGGATTGAGGACGCTGGAACAGATGACCTTGACAACCTCATGCCAGCCTGTCGTATGTGCAACCACTACAAGCGTGCAAATTCGCTTGAAACTTTTAGACGGTACATCGAGGAGATTCCTCGCAAACTGCACGATAACTATATTTACAAGGTCGGAATTGTGTACGGCGAGATTGCAGAGCAAGCACACCCGGTCAAGTTCTATTTTGAGCAACAGGAGGCGATGAAGGATGTTTGAGCTCAGATTAGACGACCCGCACCTTGTGGAAAACTTTCAGGCGGCGTTGGATCTGAAAAAGATGGGATTTGCAGACGACGAGCTGCAAAGGCTTTATCAAAAGCAGCTTGAAGAGGATGCAAAGGAGGCAGCTAATGACTGACATGGAACGCAGAACCTTCTGCGCGGCGCTCAGCCGCTACGGCGCGCAGGCGCAGATCACGATGGCCTTTGAGGAGATGGCCGAGCTGCAGGATGTGCTGTGCAAGTTCCTGCGCGGGCGTGTGGACGGTGACACGCTCGCCAACATCGCCGAAGAGATCGCCGACGTCGGGATCATGCTCGACCAGATGGCGATCGAGTTTGAGGTCGAGGACGCGGTGGCGGAGCAGCGGGCATCCAAGGTCCGGCGGCTGCGGAGCCGGCTTGAATACGTGGAACAGGAGGGCTGACAATGGCTGAATTCCGTAGATTGACCTACAAGATGCCGGACGGGGCGTGGGGCATCGATGGCGTGAGCCTGCTCTCCTGCCCGGCGCGGCTCTACGGCGCCGCGGCAAAGCTGTGCGACATGGAGAGCCTGTGCGAGGACGTGTACCGCGCCAAGGACGCCGAGCTGACACTCGACGCGCTGCAGGAGCTGGTGGACAAGGGCCTCGGCGGGCGCTTCCTCGATCTGCGCAAGACGCTGAAAGGAGTGACACTATGACAGGGAGCAAGGTGCTGGTCGTGAAGTTGCCGGAGCGGATCTTCGATGTGAAAACGCTCGAGGCGTTCCACGCCTATGTGTGTGACGCGCTCGGCGCGGGCGCGCTGGTGCTGCCGTCCGGCACGACATACGTGGTCGAGGACTTCCCCGCGCTCGGCGCGGTGGAGGTGGTCGCGGGGAACGCCATGCCTGTCGTGATCGGCGGGTCGAAGCCGACGCCTGCGGGCGGAGGCGTCGGCCTGGTCGTTGGCGGGCGCGTCGTCCGCTCGGTGCCCGATTCGGGCACGGAAACGGAACCTCCCAAGAAGGAGCTGCCCGACATCCCTGCGGCAAAGGGCGTGAGCCGACCGGAGCCGGAGCGGGCGGAGTCTCCCGCGGAAACGCCGAAGCAGCCGAATGCACCGGACAAGCCGACGCCGATTTTGAAAAGCCCTCCGGTGCGGAGCAGCGCGCCGCGCTCTCATGCTCTGCCGATGAGCGAGGGAGAAATCGTGGCGTCCTACCGGCAGGCGGCAAAGCCAGCGGCGCAGATCACGGTGCTCGCGGATCTCAACGCCTGCTCGAAGGAGCGTATTGAGGAGATCCTGCGCGAGGCCGGTGAGCCGCTGCCGAAGAAGCACGGACGACAGAAGCGAACGGAGGGATGAAATGACAAGAAAACGGATGATCAAACTGCTGATGAGCTTCGGCTGCGACCGAAATTATGCGGCACGGGCAGCCGCACTGGCCGACGGCAGCTTATCGCACGCGGTGCTGTATTACGACCTGTGCGAGGAATTTGCCCGAGTGCTCTTCGAGCTGCGCAGGCAGTTCATTATTGAGGGCGACATGACCGGCGCGGTCGCCGGAATGGTCGGAAGTGTGTATGGCTGAGCTGTGCGTGGTCACGCAGCGGAGCGGGCCGCTGACGAAGACCTACACCACCGACCGGTTCCGCCTCGTCTCGTGGGCGGGCGAGCAGCAATGCCGCGGCTCACCCGCGCTGCCCTCCATGTGGAGCTCCAGCGCGGAGAAACTGGAGCTCTACCTCGCCCTCTTCGGCTACCTGGGCGTCCACTATGTTCTGACCTTTGACGATGCGCACCTGCCGGCGTCCTTTGATGACGTCAAGCGGTGCTTTGCCGCGTTCTGCAAGCGCGTGCGGCGCTTCGACCCGAGCATCCGGCGCTATGTCTATGCGGTGGAGGCGGGGCACAGTAAAAAGCGCTGGCACATCCACTTTGTGGCGAGCGAGGACGACCTGCCGTTTGCGGTGGTTCAATTCCTGTGGGGCTACGGCTTCGTCAATCCGGGCTATAAGGAGTATCCCGTGCTCAGCCGCGACGGCGGCTACCGGCGGCTTGCGCGGTATTTTTGCAAGCCGGACGAGATGATCCCGCTCGGGAAGCATCCGTGGGGCGTGGCGCGCGGGATGCGGCAGCTGATTCCTCCGCGCACGGTGCGCGTGCAGACGCGGGCGCCCGCGATGCCGCGTGAGACCTTTTGGAACGAGCGCTCGCGGCCGCTGGTGCGCGAGGTGAACGGCATGGCGGCCTGGCGCATCGAGTACGCGGACTGGATCGCAAAACCGCCGGAAAACGCAAGGACTTTTATTTTAGACTAATGAATCTAAGATAATACTTCTATAGAACGTTTCTACTTGTACGCTATGCTTTATTTGTAGACAAGAGGCAAAAAGGAGGCAAAAAGTGTTGCAATCAAAACGGAATGATGGTAAACTGGTCACAAAGGACGGATGGCTGATGTGCCCGAGATGCGGGCGCGGCAAAGTCCTTCGGCTCGATCCCGGAACCAGAGCAAAAGACTTACCGGTCTATTGCAAGTGCTGCCGGATGGAGTCCATCGTGAATATTGACGAGTGCCTGTGCCTTAGCGCCTGCGCCACATGATCCGCTGTATGCGGTTTGTGTCGGTGCAGGCTTTTTGTTTTGCCCGGAGGTGATAGCCCGATGGCCCTAAAGCCGCTCCGACCCTGCCGGCATCCCGGCTGCTGCGTGCTGGTGAGCGATGG
>ERZ1034798.28-NODE-28-length-35093-cov-155.665563_pt1 | contig 35093 bp, 53 predicted proteins | sample MGYA00520690_ERZ1034798 | MGnify/ENA primary metagenome ERZ1034798 (study PRJEB33766, sample SAMN09781682) | gut metagenome | biome: gut microbiome | host: Homo sapiens | place: Madagascar | study: EMG produced TPA metagenomics assembly of the PRJNA485056 data set...
TAGTCGCTGCCGAGTAGTAGCCCGTGTTAGTCGCTGCCGAGTTGTCGCCCGTGTTGGTCGCTGCCGAGCGGTAGCCCGTGTTAGTCGCTGCCGAGTTGTCGCCCGTGTTGGTCGCTGCCGAGTAGTAGCCCGTGTTAGTCGCTGCCGAGTAGTTGCCCGTGTTAGTCGCTGCCGAATAGTCGCCCGTGTTAGTCGCTGCCGAGTAGTAGCCCGTGTTAGTCGCTGCCGAATAGTCGCCCGTGTTAGTCGCTGCCGAGCAGTTGCCCGTGTTAGTCGCTGCCGAGCAGTTGCCTGTGGCGTTCTCGCTTTTTTCTTCGTCCAAATGCTCTTTGACGTACTCGACGTGCGCCTTTGCCAAGTCAGCAAAATTAAGTTCTGCGCCGATAGTTATCTTTTTGCCGCAGACTTTCGTATCGTCTTCGCGTTTATCGTCAACGTCTTCGAGTTCGACCTCGTGATACTTCCGCAGGTTGCCCTCACTGTCGCACGGGTCGTAGTACCGTAAAACCTCTAACGGGTCTAAACAGGCGTGAAAACCGCTTTTGCAGAGTTCCGCTTTGTCTTCGGTATAAGTTTTGCCCTTTTCGAATTTGAAGCCCCGACAAGTCATATCAGGGTTAAAACCTTTGTATGCTTTCATTCCCGTTCTCCTTTTGGGTGGTTGTAGAAGATTATTCTACAACATTGATAAAAAAAATATCCTTTACTTCCGTAGCCGATAAATTTAATAGATTGCTTATGTTCTGAATTTCGCTACAAAGAAATTCTCTTTTACCGTGAACCTTGTTAAAAAGGGTCGCCGTAGATAATTTTAAGGCTTTTGAAAGCGTTTTTAACGTATATCCGCGCTCTTTTATTTTCCCCTGCAATTTCTGCGTGTTCAATTTGCCACTCCTTTCGTAGAATTTAATTCTACACACATAATACACCCCCTTTTTGAGATTGTCAAGCGTTTTTTGTAAATTTGTAGAAAATTTTTCTCAAATTGTTGATTTTATTTTTTTCGTGCTGTATAATGTATTTAATTTTAAGGAGATTTTATGGAAAACTTAAAAGAGTTCGGCGCAAGGATTAGGCAAAAAAGATTAGACCTCAATTTAACGCAGGAAGAGTTAGCCAAACGTTGCGGCTATACTTCTCGTTCGAGCATAAACAAAATCGAACTCGGACTTGTAGACCTACCACAATCGAAAATTGCTACAATAGCGAAAGTCTTAAACGTACAACCCGCCTACCTTATGGGGTGGACGGATAACCCCGACCGTGAATTATCCGATAAAGAGAAAGAGTTCATCGAAGCGGTCAAAGAAATGTCCGACGACGAGATAGATAAAATGAACGATTACCTTTCTTTCCTTTTAAGCAAACGGAAATAGCCCTCGCGTGCGTTCGCACACGCGCAGTTGATAAAATATAATATTTTATTTATATTCTTTCTTACTTATTCTAACCTAACTCTAACCTAACCTGTGTATACAGTTTGGATACAGATTGGATACAGAATGTATACACGACAAACGTATGTCATAATTTACGGGTAAAATTGCCGTTTTCGCGGCGTTGAAAAGGTTACAATTTGTTACCGACTGAAATAAAAAAAAGGGCGCACCGAAGCGCGCCGTGGTGTTAATATGTACAAAGATGATGAGAGAATTTATATCCCGTTCCGCGACGACCCGTGGACTGCCGAAGCAATCAGAATCGCGCGGGAAACGGGCGATATGAACAAGGTAGAAGAGTTCTTATACAATGGCGAAATAACGGACGAAGTAGCCGCGGTTATTCGCCAAAAGGTTAGAGAGGCTCAAAACCACGATTTGTAATAGTCGGACTTTTTAAGGCTGTCTATAAACCTCTCGCTGCAATGCGCGGGTACGCACGACTTTACTTTTTTAACCCCGTCTATATCGACGAGATAAACGTAATGCGCGAAATAGTTATCTGCCCCGTCTTCATTTATGCGGCAGATGAACCGCGCCGAGGACTGTTGAAATAACTCTCTGCGTTCGTCGTCGGTATAGCCCGCCGTATAGGTACAAAGACCGATACGCACGAATATTTTACCCCGTTCTATAACTTCTTTCTCTTCGTCGGAATATTCCGTAGCATTGAGATTTTGGGGAACGGTTTCCGAAAGCGCGGATATAAGCGCGGCAAAGGGCGCGATTTGCTCTTCGGTGGCGTTTGCGGATAGTTTAAGCGTTAAGTTATTTACTTCGTGTAAGGACTTTACAAAACAATCTTTTTGAGTGGTCTTTTCCATAGAGATACTCCCTTTATGTATGACAAGCGTTTGTCATAGTTACAGTATAGCATAAAAGACGGTCGCCGTCAATCGCTTTGTGAAATTTCTTCGGCTTTACGTATAAGGTCGTCGAGTTCTTCATCGGTGAGCCTTGCGGCGAGTAGTCTTCGGATAAAATCGAGTTGTTTTTCGGTCATAGTAGCACCCCTTATCTTATCGCGGCGTATCTGCCGCGTTTGCTTTAAGTTTACCACCTATCGACAAAAAGTCAATACGCAATAATGGTAAAACGGGGTATCAATTGTAGTAAAATATCGTATCACTTTTAATTTTGCGCCCGAATCGGCACACTTTTAATAAAAATATATCTTTACAAAGGGGAAAACGAATGTTAGTTGACGAACTTAAAGAACTCAAAGAAAAGAAGCGCATAACCAATCAGGAACTTGCGGACAAAAGCGGCGTTCCGCTATCCACTATCAACCGCATAATGTCGGGCAAAACTCCCGACCCCGGGTATTCCACCGCGAAAGCCTTACTCAACGCCTTAGGCGAACACGAAGCCAACACGCAAGGCAACGAGCGTATTATACGCATTTTAGAGCGTTACAACGCCCGTTTAAGCAAGTGGATAAAGATTTTATCGGGCGTAGTGCTTGCTATGACCGCCGTATTTGTTTTTTTGCTTATATGGGACTTATGCAATCTTAATATAGGCTTTATCCGCACGAGGTGATTATGGAGCATTACTACATAAGCAGTACAAAGGCAAACATACAGGAACGGCAGACGAAATTAAACGGAAAAGTTTACGATATCGTCTTTCGTATCGTTACGCTCGACGGCGACGAGAAGCAAAAGCGGCTATCGGGATATAAAACGAAAGCGCTTGCCAAAGAAGCGCATTTAGAGTTTATTCAGAAGTATTGCGAACTCGTTAAGCGCAACCCCATAAAGAAGAAAAAAGCCGTAGAAAAGGGTAAAGACGAATTGACCGTCGAAGCCCTCGCCCCGCTGTATATAGCGTCTATGTCCAATCAAAACAAAGACAGCACGATATACGACCGTCGCGGCAATCTTTACAATTTCATTTTACCATACTTTCAGAACGCGAGAATTGCCGATTTAACGCCCGAAAGGCTCTACAAGTGGCAGGACGACCTTTGGCGGGCAAAGAACCCGAAAACGGGCGATTATTACTCGTACAGCCATTTATCCAACATACGCGGCACAATGAGTACGTTCCTTGCGTGGTGCGAGATACATTACGGGACTGTCAACAATCTACGCAAAGTAAAAAAGCCGAAACGCCGTACGCCTAAAACCGCTATGCAGTTCTGGACGCGCGAAGAGTTCGACAAGTTTATAGCCGTAGTGGATAACCCCACCTATCGCGCATTTTTTTATACGCTGTTTTTTACCGGGCGAAGAAAGGGCGAGGTTATCGCTCTGAACGCCGACGACGTACACCGCGACTATATCGTATTCGATAAAACTTACACCCGTAAAACGGTCGACAAAGACGCGTACAAAATAACCACAACCAAAAACGAACGCCGCGCAAAGACCATTATTTGCGAGCCGTTGAAAGCCGCCCTTGCCGCCTATACGCCGCAAAAGCCTTTCTACTTCGGTGGCGACGCGCCTATACACGAAAATACCATAGCGCACGCTTTCGACCGCTATATCGAAAAATCGGGCGTTAAACGCATAAGAATACACGACCTGCGGCACTCGTTCGTATCTATGTGTATTCACCTCGGCGCAAGCGTTTACGTCGTAGCCGACCTTATAGGCGATACCGTCGCGCAAGTGTTCAAAACTTACGGGCATTTATACGACGAAGACAAGCAGGAAATCATCAGCCGAATCAAATAAAAATTTAGTAACAAATTTTAGTAACACTTTGAAAAATAATACAGTATAATACGGGATAGCAAATAGGCAAAAATAGTAATTTTAGTAAAAAATATGCCGAAAAACAAGAAAAAACCGCCCAAAAAGGGCGGTTTTTATACTTGGTGGACAGGGGTGGAGCATACACAGCACAATATATTGTGTTTTTCTGCCCTTATTTTACCCTATATATTGTATCATTTTTCATTTTGTAACATTTTAATATTATTTTGGGGTGATTTTTCGGCTAAAAACTTGTCTAAAATAGCCTCTTTTGAGATGAAAACACACATCTCGGTGGTAAGCGTTTTAGAACCGATAAAAAACCAACCCGTAGTGAATTGAAGCGTTATATTTACGATATCCGTTATGCACGAAATGACGTTGATTTGCCCGAACGAAACGGAGAAGCCTATCATCGCGGAAAGCAACGAAATGAAAATCATCGTCGGCAAGCCTTTTAATATTTCTTTGCCGTTCTCTATCTTTTCGTTAATGGAGTATATCTCTTTTTTATACCCGCCGTCGGAAGAAAACACCGTTACGAATTTACGATAATCGAGGCGTAGGTATTTGACCTTTTTCGTGTCTAAATACTTTTTGACGTATTCGTCGCTCGTTACGTACTCGATTTCGCGTTTCTTATTTTCGAGTTTTGTAATTTTTTTGCCGATTCCGTCGTTTAAAGGTTTTATTTTCAGCCGTCCTATCTTCTCGTCGATAGCCGCCGCTTTACGCGCCCACCCGCGCATATACGCTTCGAGTTTACGCTTTTTGTTTTCGTTTATTACCCACGAGCGGAACTCGGCATAATTTATCTTTTCGGCGGTCGTTCTTATTTTCTCCTGCATACGCAATAATTCGGGCGATTTCTGCCCTACCTGATAGCGGCTGTTAGAACCGAGATATTTACTCATTGCAGCCGTTGCTATGCGGAGAAGTAAAGCCGTTATGAAACTCGCCCAAACTATTTCTTTGAAAGAGAAATTAAAGTTTATAAGCGTCGAAAGCGCGGAAAGCGAAAACAGGGCGATAGCAAGTATAACGGTCGGCAAGACCGACAGGAATTTACCAACGCCCGAAGACGGCTCTTTTTTATGCGCCAAAGTTTCGTCGAGTAAATCGTTTTCGTTGAAATCGAACTCTGCCATTGTTTATCACTCCTCTGCTTTGAAAAAATAGGCTTCTTTCCACGCTTCCGCGTCGGGTATTGCGGGTTTTCTGTTTTTCTGCTCTACGCCGTCTACGATGATTTTAGAATGTCTTTCGTATACGTCGCCGACGATATCGACGAACGTTGATAATACCGACCCCACGAGCGAAACTAACGCTATAAGTATCATTTCATCGGACAGATAACGCATTGTGAGCGCAATAACGAAGAATATCGCGGATATCGTCAAAAGCGAACTGTTTTTGAACAACGTTAAAAACTTGTCCTTAAACGCCGCTATGACGAAGATAAGTATTATATATCCCCAAAAGCCGAACGCCGAGGCTTTCCCGGCGTAGGCTTCGTGATTGAGAATAAATAACAATGCCATAGGCAGAGCGTACACTAAAAAAGCGTACGCTCTGTAAAGTTTACATTTTGCTCCGTTAGTCATTGCTTGCCCCCTTTCAGGCGTTCGATTTTATGTCGGTTATAACTTTGTCCGCTTCGTCGCCTTTCGTTTCGCGTATGTAGTCTTCGAGAGCCTTAATCTCTGCCGCCTGCTTTTCTACCGCCGATTGAGTAGGCGTAGCGGTCAGGCACGCAACGGCGGTTTCAGAACCGCGCCACGCGTTAGTCGCTCCGTTGATAAGCGCGGAAAGTTGCGCCGATATAGTATCGATTTGAGCCTTGATTTCCGCATAGGTCTTTTTATCGATTTTCAGACTTTCGAGAACTTTCGTAAATTCTGTGCCGAGAGCCGCCGTCAAGGCTTCTTTCAATTTATCGGGGTCGCCCTCTTGTATCGCTTTCGTCAATTCGTCGGTCTTTGCTTGCAGTCCTTTATATAAGCCGAGTAATTGTTTGTATTTAGCGTTCTTTTTAAGGTACGGCAACAACGCGCCGATTCCCATTAAAAGAGCCGAACCCGCCGAAATGACGAGCGGCAATATGTTTTTGGTAAAGTAGTCGCTTTCGCTTAAAATCGCCTTTATTTTGGCTGTTATATCTTCGGTCGGCTCGGTGTCCGCGTCGGGTACGTTTTCGCCGTCCGTCGGCGTTTTATCGTCGGCAGGCGTATTGTCGTCGGGCGTGTCTACGACTTCTCCCGCAGGGGGTGTAACCGTATCGTCTGCGGCGTATACGGATATGCCCGCGCCGCCGAAGCAAAAGATGATTGCCATACAAAGGACGAGTAAAATAATTTTGCGTAACTTTTTCATTTTTGATATCTCCTTATAAAATGATTTCGTTTTGTTTTTCGAGCGCCGCTATACGACGTTCGATATCTTTGAGTTGTAGGTCTATCGCTTTCGTGTAGGTAAGCATTTCGAACGACCTACCGCCGAAGCCTTTCAGAACGAGCGGTAAAACCGTCCAACGCTTGCAAACTTCGCCGTTTTGGATAAGGCAGAAAGTAAACGTTATTTTGCCTGCAACGAGTAACTTTTGAGGTACGTCGTACTCATCGCTCGACAGTCTTTGCGTATGCTGTCCGCCCGTTGATTCGGCTATAACGATTAAATCGGTCGGGTTGTAATCTGATTCGACTTTGAGTGTTAATTTGTCGTTTACGCCCAATATAAACGGCTCTGTATTGTCTATCGTGCCGTAAATGAGGTTTGATAGTTTAACTGTTTTCTTCATCGTCGACCACCTCGATATCGTCTTCCCACTCGTCTAATATAGCGGGGTCTTCTACTTCTACCGTTTTACGCACTTTCGTTTCTACTCCGTCTACGATTTCCATATCGAAATAAAACTCTTTATGCGTATGCCGTGTAGTGGCTTCTTTGTACGCCGCGGCGGTCGGGTTTTCCCCGTCCTTTATCGTGAACGTTACCGAATGTCTTTCAAGGGCATTTTTAGTAAGCGCGTTATGCCTTGAATTATGTATCCACAACTCCGCATAACCGCTTTTGCCCTGTCTGTCGAGTTTACGCACTACCGCGTATGCCGTAGGCAATTTTATGCCTAAATCTTTTACTTCGTAATTTTCTTTTTTAAGTCCCATAATTTTTATACTCCTTTTTATATTTTTACGGGCGTATCTTGAAATACCCAATCTGATCTATCCGCAAATTTAACATTTATTTCGGAATATGTCGACGGGTCTACAAATGTAAGACCCGTTATTTTAGTTAAAGAGTTATAGTTATAAAGGGCAATTCCCTGGTCTTTGAAATACCCCGAAAAAGGAACCACCCTAATTCCTAATACCGTTTGCAAGTCGTCTAATGATTCAATTCTATCACCCGAAGAAGAAATAAAATACGTTCGTACTTTAATTTCGGCAGCCGAAGCAGACGTACCCGCATATATAAGTAAAAAGTGATGATAGTAAGTTACAGCCTCTGGCACGTCGCTGCTATCGATTTCGTAGACGATTATGTTTGCGAATTGCGACCACAAGTCATCGGTTTTATAAGCGTTTATAGCCTCTTTCGGAACGATGATTTTCGTTAAAGACTGGTCTTCAAAAGCAAAATCTTTATCGAGTGCGGGAGGGGTCGTCGCATAAGATATAATCTTTTCGAGCGGAACTTCCTTAAATGCGTTGGTATTGATTGTATCAACTTTACGAGGAATAACGATAGAAGTCATCCCGCAGGCACGAAATGCGTTTGTACCGATATATGTAAGGTCGCTATCGGAAGTTATAATAACCTCTTGCAATAAAGTACACGCACCGAAAGCGTTCGCCCCTATGGAGACAACCTCCGGGGCAAGATATACTTTACGAAGATTTTCGCTATTCGTCATAAAACCGTCGGGAATTATGTTTAAGCCCGTTATCCCTATAAGATGCACGCCTATATCGTCGCTATAACTATGACCCGTCCCGCCCTGTTCGATTGCTCCGTCGCCCCAATCTACGGCTTGATTAGTAAGCCCGTTAAGAGTTACAGTGTTACCCTCAACGACGAGATAGGTAACGTTAGAAAGCCTTATAATGTTTTCGTTCAGTCTTGCGTCGGCTTTCTTAAAGTCCAATTCTACTTGGTTTATCTTCGCGTTTACGTAGGACGGCGTAGCGAAATCGGTCTTTGCCGCGCCTGCGTCTTCGAAACGTTTATTTGCCGCATTCCAACATATCAGGTGCTTATCCGTAAAAGTCGAACTGTCGGCTCTCGTCGCCGTCGGAGAACCCTCGCCCGAATTAAAGGTAAATACGCCGTTTTTGTCTACCGAACCCTGTCCGAACTTCACCGTGTCGTCAGTCGGGTCGTATACGAAGCCGTACGCCGTCGTCGGGTTTTTGTTGATAACCAAACCCGAAAGAAGCGTTTTAAGGTCGGTTTTGCCCGCGTTCGTTTCGATTATGGCATTCTTGACTGCGAGCGTCGTTTCTTCTTCGATAAAGGTTTTACCCTTTGCCGTCAAGTCACCCGTAACGATAAGGTCGCCCGTTATCGTGCCGCCCGCTTTGTCGAGTTTCGCTGCGACCGCTTTGGCGATTGCGGCAGACATTTGGTCTATAAATTGCCGAAGATTAACCGCGTGCGTGTCTTCGGTCGCTTCGGGAACTTTTACGTGTCCGTTACTATCGCGTTGAACAGCCGCGCCAAATAATATCTCGGGAGACAATTCGACCGTTGTCTGACTGCCTTCGGGCGTTTTGGCATATAGAAGTATATCGCCCGAAGTGCCGCTTACTTTGTCGAGTTTGTTCGTCATTTCCGTTTCTATGGACGACAGATACGCAACGATTTGCTCGTATACGTTATCGGGTGCAGCCCCCGCAGAAAGCGACGGAACGCCTTTCGCAACGGTTATATTCGTTGCTTCGGTGGCGAGTACTTCCGTGCCGTTTTGAATATAAAACTGCGCCATAACACGCCCGTAAACCTGCGTTATGCTCTTCGGCAGCGTATACTCTTTGACGGCGAGCGTTACGCCGTTATATTCGACGGTTTTATCGCCCGTCATCAATTGCGGCTCGGTATTCGTACCGTCGGGAAGCGTAAACGCCACCGTTACCACAGAAGCCGACGGAAACGCGCCCGTTAAGTATACCGTGTTCGCTCCGTTCGAGTTCTGATTAAGTTGAGAGGGTACGACCGTAAGTCGCCCCTCTCCGCTTGCAAATATTAACATTTTTTATAAATACCTCCTCGTACTTATTTTAATTTGTGTTTGCCTGCAAAGTATACCGCTATACTTTCGGGCGTTGCGTTATCGGCAACGACGTTGCTTGCGAGCATTATATCTCCGCCGACCGTTTTATAAATCGTTTTAACGTTTCCGTCGCTGTCTTCGACCGTCATACTCTGTTGAGTTTGATTCGTTATAATCGCCCACGAAGCCCACTTTTTACCGCTCGGCGGCGTAGGTATCGAAACGGGGCGAACGGAGTTTGCGTAAACCGTTATATTTACCGACGTAGCCGTAGCAAGGTCTATCCCCGCCTGACTTTCGGCGTGCGAAACGAACTTGTTTAACCGCTCCGTAAAGAAGTACCACTTTAACGGGTATAAATCGGAATAAGCGCCCGTTACGAGCGGGTTGAAACTTGCCAAAGCCGAACCTATAATGAGGTCTTGTCGGTTTGTTCTGAACTCGACTTGAAGATTGAAATTCAGCGTTTCGCGACTGTCTGCGCGTATAAGGTATTGCAAATTATACCCGTTCGCGTTCGTGCCTAATACGTACACGGCTTTCGTTTTGCCTTTGACTTCGGGGAAATCTAACGCGGGTTGATAATTATTGTCCGTTTCGTACTCAACACCGGGCGTAAGCGAAAATTCGTAATAATCGAACCGTCCGAAATAATCTTTGTACGGCACGTCCTGCGCCCAATATCCCTCTATATTCTTACTCGAAACGTAAGCCGATTGTTCGCCCGCCGAGTAGTTGTCTTTATACGTCCACGAGAAAGTCATAACGTTACCGAACGACGAAGCAATAACGGGTAAAGCGATTTTCTTACCCACGACGTTATCGTTCTTCGTTTTCGCCTGCGCTATAACTCCCGTAATCGGTTTAGTGAACTCTTCCGATTTTATGAAACTCTGCAATAAGTTGTCTATAAACTTTTCGCCGATAACCGAATCAGCGTCTACGAAAGACCAATAATTGACGACTACCGAAGCGCGCACATCTACGTATTCCTCGCCCGTCGGGAACGCCGACACGGGATAATAAACGGTTACAGTATATTTATACCGCGAGATATACCCGCCGACGACGAAAAATGCGCCTTGTTGGTCTTTGTAATCGGGGTCGTTAGGCAGCGGAGTAACAATTGCTATCGTGCCGATATCGAAATCGAACGTTTGAGTAACGGTGTAACACGCCATACCTCTATACGTCGTCGTCTTATCTTTCGTTACTCTTATTTCCTGTATTCTCTTCGTTTCTTTCAAGAATCTTCTGCCCGTATCCTCGCCGACTTCTATATACTCTTTAAGAAGTATCGTCCTGTCGTAGGCGGCGCGTTCGTTGACCTCGTAAAGGTATTTGAGCGACTTAACGCCTATATACTCCGATAGCCTGTTAAAGTCCTTTGAAAGCGTTACCGTGCATTTTAAGTAACTCGGCATAACCTGAACCATAACCGCCGAAATGTAGTTGTCGTTGTCGAACAATTGCCCCGCTTTGGGGATATTGTCTATATCCTTGAAGTAGTACGTCAAAGACTGTTCGGCGTTTCCGAGCCTTGCAACCGCGCCCTTTACGTTTTCGCCGTAATACGACGTTTCGATAAGGTTTTCAGACTGATTGTAAAAGAGCGTCCTTTCGCTTTCGTCGGGGTCTACGTACGGCTTCGAATGTACGAAACGAGCGTTATATATGGGTTTATAGGTTACTTGGAAAGAATAAAGCGCGTAAGTGGTGTTTAGCGACGACGCGCCCGTAACTTGTTTAAGAATATTAACTATTGAATAGTCCTTAAACGCATTATTGATAACCGACGGGGCTTTGAAGAATAAGCCTTTGATATTCGGCGAGCCTTGCGTATAGTAAAGAGCAAACGCTTTCGAGTACGGGAACGAGCCGCTATACGATGACAAATTCGCCCTGTACGCCGTTTCTTCCACGATATAATCGGTTATGTCTACGGGGGATAATTGCCAATAGTCGCTCGCGTTTTGGGGGTTTCGTTTGGCGATTCCGCACATTACCTTTTCTATCTCGTATATCGGGTAAGCCGTAACCACTTCGCCGTTGTTTTCCGCGATTCGGGCGTTTATAATTTCCGACCGTAGCGATTTGTAGTTTTCGCCGTCGGGGTCTATTATACTGCCCTTTCGTTTATCTATTGAATTTACGAGGTTTTCGGCGCGGGTATCTACGCTCGTGCAATACTCGTTTATATTCTGCGATTTTTTGCGTATCGCGTACGGGTATTGATTAAGCGGTATCTTCGTGCCGTCCGTCAAAGTTACCTCGGCTAATTCATTGCCGCAGAACGGCTCGAAAGTAATCACGTCGTCGGTCAATCTCGGCTCGGCGTGTATAAAGCCGCCTATAATCTTTAATTGCTCCCTTAACGTACATTGCGTCATAGTAAAAGGCGGCGCAAGTACCTTGTCGTACCGCTCCGCCTGTGAACCCGCCGTATACGTTGAATTTCGCTCGCCCGTGCTTGCGTCGTAAGTTACGCCCTCGAATCTGAACCGCGGAATTTCGCCCTTTTGGAGCGGCTCGGCGAGTTCTAAGCACCGAGTTATGCAGTCCGTTATGGAGTAAGGGGCAAGCGGCAAATGATTTTCGACTGCCGCGAATGAATAATGCAAAGTATACGTGGCTGTGTACGAATCGCTTAATAGACTGTATGCGTTGGTTATGGTATAAGTAACGATTACAGAAGAAGGGGCAAATTTTATTCGTAAATTAGACGGGACAGTTATTGAACTCCCATTGACTGTAATAGCAACAGTCCCCTCGACTGTATCACCCAGATTTTTATGCAATGGAATTTTGTCTTTTTCCGCAATTTCTTGCCAAGTAGGCAATTGTAATAAGGTATTTGCTTTCAAAGTAGAAGGGAAAAATGTGCTTTGATAATTGTTTTCTGTTGTATCGCCCTTTATAGCCCCAGATTTTATCAAATATTTCGTCCCTGTAACGTAAGTGTATAAAGCCATAAATAAAAAAGACAGCCTTTCGACTGTCTATCTCCTTTTTAATTTTTCTTAATAAAAAAGACGCTTACGCGCCTTTTCTGTTTATTTCTTCTTCTAATTCTTTGTACTTTTTTTGAGTTCTTTCAAACTTCTTTATTAAAGATTTTTCTTTTCGGTCTGCTCTTTTTTTCTTTATTTTTTCAAGCGTTTCGCGAACGGAAAAATCAAGGTTTGCACAACGGATAATTATTTGCCATATCAAAGTGGATATTACTAAAATAAGAGTTATGCACAAGAAAAAATTATAAACTAACGATTTAATGTAAGACTTATGGTAAAACTTATAGTCATTGTCATATGACGAAAAAATAGCCTTAAATTGCTTTAACGATAAATGAGTTGTATACATACTTCTTATCGCAAAGACGAGAAACACGCAGCACGCCGCCGCGAGCAAACCGTATAAAACTATGCAAATAACTTTCTTTTTCATAACTTCCCCTTAAAAACCTAAATATTTTGTTGCTTCAAGTAAAAAATCGTCTTCGTTTGAAGTGGTGTCGAGAAGTTCTATAAATTTCTCGATAGTTTTTTCTTCGTTACCGTCGTTATAAGTACCGAAAGCGAGAAAACCCATAATCTTATATGCGTCATCGCTGTAACCTTTTTCATTAAATTTATCTATCAAAGGTCTTGCCTTTTTAACAATTTCGCCACGATACATTATTTACTCCTATCGGAAATGAAAGAATATAAATCTTCTTCCGTTTCAAACTCTATCACGTATTTTATTCGTGGGTTGATAAATTGATTATTGTCGAAAATCACTTTGTTATCGAGAATAATCATTCGTTGCCCGTTGTTTGCAACTTTTGCATTAAGCAACCCCGCTTTTATCTGCCCCACCTTTTCGTAATAACGCGCGTATTCCTGCTTTGTAAGTTGTATATCTTTGCCGAGTATCTCGGAATAACTCGCGTTCTGCCTGTACCCGCCGCCCTTGTCGGTGAATTTGCCGTCGTCGTCGCGCGGGTGTTTGCTTTCGTCGAAGTCTGCCATTATTATAACCTCTGAATTTAATTTTGTCAATAAGAAAGCCGCAGGAGATTACCTACGGCTAAAAAATAAAAAAGATTGTCAAAAAGTCTTGACAATCGGAATATTATATAGTAAAATGGTAGCGCAGAGGGCGAAACCGGTCAGGCGGTTAGCCTAATGTGTGTTTTATTTCAAAAGAAATAACTGCCCACAGGCTTCGGGGGCGGTTATTTCTTTTTGTTATCGTTAAACTCTTTTATTATGTAATAAATAAGTAAAAGACAGACCAAAGAAATTAAGTCCATTTGACTATCACCTCCTTTATAGGAAGTGCTAACCGCCGCAGGTCGCCCCTGCACCGCGTACTATATTATCATATTCTTTTTGAAAAGGCAATCTTTTATTGCCTCTTTTTTTATTCCACAACGACAAAAGTATCGTCGGCAAACGCTTGCGCTTTCGTATTGGTAAATGCCAACTCGCCGCAAGTTACGCTTTCTAATAACTTCGTTTCTTCGAGCAAATAAAGCGAATGCTCGTACTTGCCGCTTCCGAGCGGCTTTTCTTCTACCGAATCGCTCGCCACGACGTAATTTCTTATATAAGTTTTCGCGTCGTTCGTAACGATTGCCGTAAGTTTCGTTTGCATTGCCAATTTATCTTTGGCAGACAATACAACGCTCAAATTCGCCTCGTCAAGGCTCTCATCGAGCAAATTCCCGAACGAATACGGAAACACCGTATTAGCGAGTATTTTGCCGCTTTGAGAGCCGATTCTTATCTCTACGCTGTTCACTGAAACTCCCTCCTGCTGCCCGTTACGCCCGCGCGCAAATTGTTACGGCGGAGCGTTTCTTGTTCAAGTTGTCTGTTAAGATTATAAGTGTCTTGTTTATGCGCCAAACTCACCAACTTCGAGCCGACACCTATAACCGCGCCGATGACCGCGCCCCAACCGCCGCCTACGGACGCGCCGACCGCAATACTCTCGCCCACGTCGAAAACCGATTCGGCAATCTGATTTGCGAACTGATAGCGTTGTTGAAGTTCGCTTTGACCCGTTCTCAACTCTATCGTGCTTATCTCGTGTCCTATCTGACTACGCACGAGAGCCTTGCCCGTACGGTAGAGCATTGCGCCCGAAATGACCTTTTTCGCCTTTTTCTCTTTGTCCTTATCGTTATCGGAAGTGTTGTCGTTCTGGTCGTTCGCGATAGGACTATCGGCGGCTTGCGCGGTTTCGTTCTTTATAATAATTTCATAAGTTGCCATAACGCCCCCTTTACCCGCTTACGGAATCGAGCGAGTAATTCTCGGCGAGCGTTACCGAAAGCGCGACGTTCTTTATATCCGCGCCCGTTTCCGTAACGTCGGCGATAATGACTTTAAGCGTCGACAAAACCGTTTTCGTGCCGTCGGCGTTGGTCTGCGTTTTTACGAGCGTTCTTTCGGGGTTATTCCCGTTGTGGAGATAATCGAAGAACATTGCCGAAACGTCGTCCGTTCCTGCGGGCATATTGAATTTTATATTTATTTGGCTAAACTGCGCTATGTTTTTCGCAATCTGCAAATTACCCGCGCCGTTGGACTTCTGCGCTCCTTCCATTGTCGTACCGCGGTAAGTAGTCCAATCTTGCAAAGGTATTTCTTTGCCGTCGAGCGTAAAGGATATGCTACGGGAGTTCAGCCCCGCCTGTACCATATTGAAATTGATATAAGCGGTGAGCGAGAACGTTTCGCCGAAGAGCGAGTTCATCTGTCTTTCGCCCGAAGAGAAAGAGAAGCCCTCGTTACTTACTACGTACGAAATACCGCTTTCGTCGTTCATCGCGAACACCTGATTAACGTCGCTCCACTTATCGAGCAACGCCCTTACCTGCGCGACTAATTGCGGACTTACTTCGTCGCCTTTCTCGTCGCGCGTAATCGGCACGAGAATGACTAAACGGGCGTTTACGACCCCGTATTTGCTCTTCGTAGCCGTGTCGCCGACCGTGCTGTTTATTTGGCTTAATACGCCGTGTATGTAGCGTGTAACGGTGTTTGCAAGCCTCGTCGGGTTCTTATACTTCGCCGTTTCCGATACGATACGAAAAACATATTTAGTACGCCCGTTATTCGCGATGAGAAGAGTGTTAAGTTCGTCGTTTATTCTTTTAGTTAATTGATTTATACTAATCATTTTTTGCGTTTTCTCCTTTTGGCGTTAGCCGCTTTCGTTATATACTCGACTAAAAAAGATACCGCGTCGTCGAACCACTTCTCGTTGGGGTTCTTTTTGCCGCGCCACTTCGGGGATATCCACGGCTCGTTAGTGTACGGCATATACGGCGCGATTGCTTCGTCTACGTATATCTTGCAGGTGTTGCCTATAAACTCGTATTTGATAGCGTTATAAGCAAGGTTGCCCGTGTCTTTCGGGGCGCGTTTCTGCAACTGTTTGACTGCCCGCGCGCATATCTGCCGAAACCGTCTTTCAGTCATCTAACCCCCACGGGTTGGAAACTTCGAGCATTGCGAGAACGTACTTCGTATCGGGCGCGACCTTTTGAAATCTCAACGTTTCTTTCTTGCCCGTCTTCTCGCGTATGCTCTCTATGCTCCAAAGCCTGCCGTCCTGCGTTACGACGTGTTTAGAAACCTTGAAACCGATTTTAGCGCGCGTTTCTATCGTCAATCGGCTTCCGTTGTACTCTATCTCTTCAAGCGTCGTATGCGTAACTGCCCGCTCGTCTATCGTGTTGTATTTGAACGGGATACCGCCTACGGCGTTGTTTTGGTCTACCGCGTCGCCGTCGGGTATGTTGTACTCGTTGGGCAAGTCTTCGTAATAACTCCCCTGCAAGTACATATCGTTTTTAGGCGTTAAGGCATTTATAATATCCACTATCCCAAAGTCTCCTTTCTAAATTCCCTTGATAGAGTATAGTAGCCCCTATTTCGGGTATATCCTGCAAAAGACAAGATTTCGCCGTGTCGTCGATTTCCATATCGCCTATAAGGAAATAATGTACTACCTGATAACGCATTGCTTCTTGTACCACGCGCCGCGCTTCTGCCGAACGCGCTATAATCTTGTCTTGTATATTCGACCTGTTAAATTCGTGTATGTACCCGTAAATCTTGACGGATATCATATCGAGTATCGTATTCGCAAGGTTTTGCGCCGTCGTATAATCGCCGTCGTTAAGTCTTGCTATCATATCTATACCGACTACTTCCTCAACGTATTTGACCGTTAAAACATATCTGTGCGTTTTCTCGTTGTAGGTCATATATTCGTCGGTTAAAGGCATATCGGAATTATTCATCGTTCACCTCGGATAATAAAGTAAAACGGATATAGGGCGAGTTTCCCCGCCCTACCCGTTCTGATTGAGTTAATTAAAACGTTTTGCTTACGATAGCCGAAGCGAGACCGCCCGCTACCAAAGCAACCGCTTTAACGGTTTTGCCCGTTACGGTGGAAACCTTTCCGCCGCTCGTAACGGTCGACGATTTTTCCGTCGGAGTAGAACCGTCGGTGGTGTAGTAAATCGTCGCGCCTGCGGTAGCGCAAGTTATAGTCGCGTCCGAACCCGAAGCCGCGATTACGGGGTTAGCCGTCTGAACTCTCGAAGCGGGAGCCTTAATCGTGATATTAGACGGAGCGACGAACGAACTGTCTACGACGGGAACAACCGAAAGCGCGTCGATACAAGAAGTACCCATACGATATTTCGGCTGAAGTCTTCTGCCCTGTCCGTCGGGCGAATCGATTATCTTCATCGCGGAGTTGAACGCCAACGCGCGGAGCGTGCCGACAGCGGAAACGACGAGCATTTGTACGCCGTCAAGTCTGCCCGGGGTTAAACCGAGATATCTTTCGGCGAGCGTCCATACGACCTGCGAAGCAACGTATACGGGCATATTAGCGACTTCGCCGACGTATGCCGTAGAAGCAACTTCGGGTCTGTCGTTTTCGGAAAGACCGCCTTTACGAAGTATGTTCTGCGCCGCGTCCGAACCGCCGATTATAACCTGACCTTTCTTCAAAAGCGCGGTCTTGACCGAACTTCTGACGATTACGGCTCTCGCGCCGTCGGGGTAAGCGTCTACGCCCTCTGCCGCGTTACCGTCGTCGAGTTTACCGCCCGCTTCGATAAGCGCGCCGAGATAGTCGTCGTTAGTAACCGTTATCCAGTTCTTTTCGACCGTACCCGCCGCTACGTCGGTGAAGTTTTTACGCAACTGTTCCGCGATAGTCATCGCGTTAATGTTACGATTAACTCTGCCCGCAAGGTTGGCAAGTTCGGCTTCGGCTACGTCGACGTTCATCATATCCTGCTGATTAGTCGGGATATCGATATTACGGTCGATAGTCGTAAGTATCTTTATGCCGTATGCGGCAGTCGTCGAGTAAGACGCGCTTTCTCCGTTAAACCAGTTGCCGTTAAGGTCATCGCCGATTTCACGAGCGTCGGAGCCGTCGGGTTTAACACGGATAACCTGAATTTCCGCCGCGTCGGTGTCTTCCGAAAATTTCTCGGTTACCGCTTCGTTCGGACGGGTAAAAATGTTCTGAAAAATGTTTTCTTTAACTCTCGAAGACATTATCCTTTTGAGAGTTGCCTCGTTCACAAACGGGGTCTTGATATCAGCAAATAAACTTGACATAATAGTAGTCTCCTTTTAAGTGATTTCTCGTTTTATCTACGGTACGAGTTACCGTAATAACTGCGCATTATACGGTCGTCTTCCGATAACGCGTCGTCTTCGACTTTCTCGGTCGAATTTGCCCTGATACCGCCAAAGTCCTGATTGTCGAGTTTCTCTAAAACTCTTTGAAGCGTTTCTTCGAGCGCCGCTATACGCGCGTTCAATGCTTCGTGTACTTCGTCTTTGGGGTTTTCCATTGCTCCGTCAGCGGGCGCGGGTTGCTTATCCTCTTCGGTCGCGACCTCTGCCGCAGGCTGTTCGGAATCGGGTGTCGCCGCGGGGTCGTCTTCGAGTTCTTCCTCTTCGGCGGTTTCGCCCTCGCTTTCGTCTACTCTGTCTTCCGCAGTCTGACTGTCTTCGTTGCCGTCGAGTTTTTCCTGCTCGCCTACGCTCTCGTCTACGCGGTCTTTTTCGGTCTGCTCGTCTGCTCCTTTCTCGGCTACGTCTTCCTCGGCTTCGGCGACTTGTTCTTTGGTCTCTTCGGCGGGTTTCTGTATCCCGTCAAGGACTTTCGCCTTTTCTTCGTCAGACAACTGATTAAAGAACTTCAATACCTCTTCGGCAGACTTCTTAAAAAGTGCCATAATGTTTACCTCCTGTTTTTTCTTCTTGCAAGAACTTCGAACTTTCTGCGCCGATCTTCGTCTCTATGGGTCGCTCTCGCCGCTCCTCACAGCAAAAACTATCCGACCGCAATGCGGTGTTCGGTTCTATCCGTTTAACGCCCGTTTACGGCGTGTATAAAAAAAGACGGATACTGTCTCTATACAGTCCGCCTTTTGATATTGAATTAAATTATCCTTATTCGTGATTTATAGTAGGCTCGTCCGTTTGCTTTCGAGAACTCTATATATTCGTTCGTAAGCCGCTTATACGCCGCCACAGCCGTTTTATAGCCTTGTTCGTCATTACCCCGCTTCTCTATTGCTTCAACCTTATAACGGCGTATATCGCGCTCGTATTCGCGTTGTCGCTCGGTTATAGCGTACTCTTTCCGTTCTTCCGCTTCGCTCTGCTTCCCGAATCGTAAACCGTTCTCATATTCAACGAGATAATGACGGCAATTAAAGCCGAGTAAACCGTTTTTATAGGTCTTCCCGCTCTTCGTCGTATAGTACACGTCGGTAGCGTTTTCAAGCGGTTGATAACTTCTTCCGTCGTCCGTCGTTCCGCTCGTGCCGTCAAGACTGTAAACCTTACCTTGCCACGGTCGGCAACGTTCCGAGCAGTCGGAGTGAGTAGAGCATATAACGAGTTTTGCGCCGCTTCCTTTTAAGTCGGCTATATCCGTTAAATGCTTTTCGTATCGAACTTGCATTTCGGCTTTGTTACGTAAGGAATTGCGCCCCGATATATCGTCGGGGTCTTTTGCCGTCTGTTTGATGAGATTATCTACGGTTGCCTGAACTCTTTTTCTCACGTCTTCGGTAAATTCTTTGAGCGGTACGCCGTAAGTGTTCGCCCCTGGCATATCCACATAATCGCCGCTTACCGTTACACCCTCGCGTTTAAGGCTTTGTACGGGCGTTTTACGCCGCGTTCCTTTCGCGTTGAGCAATTCGACGAGCGACGGCAAAATCGCGTAATAAACGAGCGGCACACGCCGTATCTCGTTATATTGAGCGTTGTAAAAAGCAACGAGCGAAACCACCGTGTTTCGTTTCAGCGTTTCGCTCGTCAATTCTTTTACCGCTCTCGCGATTATCTTTTTTACCTTTTCATCGATTAAATACTTCGGCGTTCTTTTCAGATAACAGTTTTTGACCGTCAGCCGTATTTCCGTCTCCGCGTCCGTTATCGTTTGCGCTTGCAGATTCAAGGCGCGGCGTACTATCTTCGGCGATTTCGTCATTACCTAACCCTCCGAAATAATCTTTATCGTTCCACTGCATATTGTTGCTCTCGCTTTCTTCCTTGCAACGCCTGTACTCTTCGTCGACCTGTTCGGGGTCGTCGTCGATATTAAACATTTGCACGGCTTTCCATTTGGAACAATAACCGTCGCGTATGGCGTTGCCGAGTATTTCCGTGAGCGTTAAACGGTTCGTGAGACCCGCGGACGACCAACGAAGCACGACCGTATCCTCATAGCCGTAAAAGGTCGTTACGGTCTTTAAGAGCCTGTTTATGGGTTTCTCTATAATCGCCCTTTCGCTGTTCACGTATTCCGCCGTTTCGTTTTCTTCCGTCGAAACCTCTCTCGCCGTTCTTGCCGTGTTATCCGCAAGGAACGACGCTATCGTAGACGGGTTCAAACCCGAGTTTATCGCTATATCCTGTATCAGCCTGTCTCGGATAGCCGTCCACTCACCCGCGCGGAGTTCGAATTGTATCGGCACGGGTTTCTGATTTTCGGGGTTCTGCGAATTGTACTGATTGTATATGAAATCGTCAAGTCCGCTGTTATAGTTGTTGCCCGTCGCGCTGTTCATATATTTAGACAAAAGCACTCTGCCCCTGCCGAGATACATATCCGTATTAGCGCAAGCGTGGTAGAAGTCCCACTCCATAAGGTACGAGATTATAGGTGCGAGGAAACTTTCGCCGAGCGGTACTTCGGGTAAGCCGCTTACGCCGTCCGTCCACTTGACTATTTCGCAACCGAGGTTCTTAAACGGTAACAACGTCGGCGTATCGAACCTTACCGTCGGATACGCTTTACTTATCGTCCGTTTAACTTCCGTAGATAATTGCTTAAACGGCTCGTTTTCGGTCATCGATTGCGACGTATAAACGCCGTTTGTAACGCTTCCGCACTGTTTATGTATAACGTACTCGCATACGGGCGCGTTGCGTAATATCCTGCCGTCTGCGCACTTATAATCGGCGTAATGACGATATTCGACGAGGTAAAAACTGTTATACGGTTTTCCGTCTTTATGCTTAACCCCGAAATCGGAGAAGCAACGCAAGAAGCATTTCACTTCGATTACTTCGTCGTTATTGCCTATGACGGGAATAAAACTATCAAGACGTAAGGCTTCCGCCCATAACTGCCCGTTAGACTTATTCAACTTCAAAAGCGAAGTACCCGCCTGCGCGGCGTAATTTATCGCTTTTGTCGCGATCGCTTCGAAGTTCGAGTTTACGCTCCAATCGGACGAAATAAACTTTAACGTCTGATTTACCGTGTCGTTAGTTTTGTCTTTGCCCGCGTTCTTGAACATAAGGCGACCGCCGATGACTTTACGGGCAATCTTATTGACGAGAGCCGCCGCTATCCTCGTTGACGGTATGCCTTGCTCGGCGTTATGAAAATAAGGCACGTAGCCGTCATACCACCACAACCAATTTTTAACGAAGCGGTTCATAAAGTCGTAATATTCGGGCGAAATCATCGAATAAAAGGTCGCGCGCCCTATAAACGAATATGTGTAATAATTGTTGAACGCCGCAGTACGTAACCACGGCGCGACTTCTTTACTTACGTTGATATTCTCTTCGTTCATCTTTTTTAATCATCTCCTTGATAATACGCGCTCATTGTCGGTGTTTCCCACAAATTGAACGGGTTATTGTAATAAGTGTTTAACGCGTATCTGAACGCGTCTGCGCAGTCGTTAGGCACGGAATCGTCGTACTTCTTATTGTCCTCGTCCCACACCATATTTTCAAGGTCAATAACAAGTTGGTCGTCGCCCGGTACGAACTCGTTTCGCACGTAATTAAAATAACCGCCGAAGTCTAATAAACACACGGCTTTTCTGCCTAATGCGTTGTTGACAACGTCGGTCGTTTGCAATATATCTTTTTTAGTGAACTTTTGCACGTTGTATTCGGGCGGCAATCTGTACGCTAACGTTAATACCAAGTCCGCCGCCGCGCAATCTATGGGCGTTACGAACTCTACGCCGTTCTCCCTGAATCGGTATTTATCCTGCAAGTCCTGCAAATACCGTTGTATGTACGGTACTAATTGCTCGTTAGATAACTGCCCGTTTATTTTCGGGTTATGGTAAAACATTTCAAGCCTTACCGCCTGCCCGTTGTCCATTATAGCCAAAGGCACTAACGCCGTACTATCGTTCGTGTTCGCGCCGTCGCCGCCGAATATGACGTAACGGATACTATGCCGCCCGTAACGCCTTGAAAACTCCGCAGGCGTAAGAAAATGCGTCTCTCTTCTGAACAACGGATATACCAAGCCTTCCGCTTTTACCCAATTACCGAGTATCCACTTCTCAAAGTAGATTGTGCCGCGATATTCATTCTCAAGCGCAGAAACAAATTCTTTCTCTAAAAAAGTGTTGTCGTATATAGAGAATTGCTCGTTATAGGTATTTTCTTTGTCCGCGTCGATATGCTTCTTCACGAAATGCGACGGACTTTCGGGGTTGCAAGTAGCGTCGCACTTACTGTTTTTACGGTCAAGACGAGATTTCAACATTTGAAAGAAGTTCTCGGGATAAGTCGTCAACTCGTCGCAATAAGCGTAACCGAGACCTAAACCCTGTATTTTCGTTATTGCCCTTTCGTCGTTCGCTCCTACGCAATAGCAAGACTTGCCGAATATCTTAATCATTCGGTTACCCGCCATATCTGCCCTTATATCCCCGATAAACCGCTCGCCGAATATCTTTCTCATTTCGGCGAAAACGTTTCTTTCAAGCGTTGCCAAAGTCTTACCGCAAAAAAGAATATTATCGTTGTAATGCTCTTTAAGCCGTAACATTATGAGGAAATAACTCACGTGCGTTTTCCCGCTACGCGTTGCGCCCGATAATATATTCCAACGCTTCTTTGCGCAACGTAGCACTTTCTTTTGCTTTTCGGTAAAACCCTTAAACTCCTTATCTTCACTCATCTTGCTCGCCCCCTGCGTACTTCTCTAACCTTTCGCAAAGGTCGTCGAGTTTTGCTCTTTCGCCGCCGTCGTCCTGCGGTGCTTTACGTTCTAACGAAGTCATTAAGAGTTGCGCCGCTTTCGTCCTTTCTTTACGCTCTACTATCCCGTCTCTCATTGTTTCGGATAAATACTCGTAGACCTCTTCTAACGTGGCAATACGGCTCGATTTCATCTTTTCCGTGAGTTCGGCAAGGTATTTTTGAATTTCAGGTTTCTTCAAGTTCTCTTGCCCGATAGAATAAGCCGTTTTCTGACTGTACCCCGCTTTCTTCGCGCTCTCCGTTGCATTGAAACTCGCGGCGTAATACTCGCAAAAGGCTTTCTGACGCTCGTTAAGTTTCATTTTCGCTGAATCGCTCCTTTTTCGTTATTTTTACGCATAAAAAAACACCGCCGTAGCAGTGCTTCTCATTATTAAGTTGTTGATTGTTTAAGAGTGCTACAAAATAACAAGGCTCTTAAACTAATAAACTATACCGTCGCCGTATTCGGGAGTAAAGTCTAATACTTCTTGCCAAGTCTTCCTGTTTTTAATACAATAGCGATATACTTCATACGGGTTGTTATCGAACTGTTCGCTTAATATTTTATTACCCATTACCTCATACAGCGGGATAGGGTCGCCTAAAAGCAACTTATACGATTCGAACACTTCATCGCCATTCATATAGTCTATTCTGCCGAGTATATCGGCGAGTTTATCCAACGATACCGTAGGTTTCATTTTAACTTCTCCTTTAATGTCGAATATATCTCTTCATACTTTTTGTATGTTTTAGGCAAATACATAACCCGAACGGCAAACCCGTATTGCCGCCGTGGCTCTCTTCGTCGGGTATATCTTCGGTATCACTGTCATCACCCGTGTACGGTTCTATTGAGTTCTGTCTATATTCCATATCATACTCCTTTCGATTATAGTTGTCAAGTTTTTTCCCATAACAAAACCCCTCGTCGGCTACACAGCGGGGGGTTTTGTTAGTTTAATGAAGGGAAAATGGGAATAAACTTGTATCGAGCCTATCCACGATACCACTATATCACAGTCGCCTATGCAAGTCAATGCAAATTGCTGCAAATTGCTGCAAACTTTCAAAAACCCGAAAAATTTTTATTTCTTTTTCCGTCTTAATCTTTCGTGTATCTTTTTCAGGGCAACCGCCAAGCCGAATTGCAAAGGCATAGCGGGCGTAAAAGGTCCAGCCCAAAACGCAATATATGAGCCGAACACCGTCCACCACCACGGGGATATTACCCACGCCAAGACCGCAGAAACGATACAGGGCGACCAAAATATAAGTTCGGCTATTATTACCCACAATAACTTTTCGCGGTTTATAACGTGCTTTCGCAGCCACTGCCACGCCTTTTTAATTCGTTCTTTCATACTTCTCAAAATTCTTTTAGTTCGGGCTTTTGAGAACCTTGACGATATACGATAATCTTTATCTTCATATTGTTATAAGCGATAAACTTTTTCAATTCGTCGATATCTACCGACCCGTCTTCTATGAGCCAATATTTCCACTTCGCTTGCTTAACTTTTTTACTTTTATTTTTCATTTTATGCCTCGTTCGGGAAATGGGCGGCTTTCTCTCTGACTAAACCTATCAATCGGTGTTTTTTTATTATAATTTTTATTTACAAACGCGCCGCCCCGCGATTGTATCGTTAGTATTTTATAAAGCCGTCGCCGTAGATTTTATTTATCTCGTCTATAACGTGCTTCATTCCTAAACCGTCTTTGGTCGGTTTCCAAAAGCCGTCCGTATCATACGCCCCGCCACCCATACAATACTCGTATTGACGCGGGTGATTTTTTTTGAGTAATAAAAACCTTTCGTCGCCTTTACAATGCGCGGAATACATACAGAAGATACAGCCTGTCCGTTTCGCGCCCGTCGTGCATAACTTGCCGCAATCGCAAAGTGTTGCGCCGTATTGATACCCGCCGTCGTCTTTCACTACGACTTCGCCGTATACCTTTGAAATCGGCAAATTGTTTTGCTTTATGTATTGCAGAATGTCTTGCTCCGTCCAAAAACTCATAGGGTTGCTTATCGGCGATTTCATATCGAACCCGTTACACCCGTTGCGTAGCCACTGTTGCTCGCGCAGTTGACTTTCTTCCGCCATTTGCGCCGTCATAGGCATTTTGCCCGTGATTTTGCTGTATTCGTGAGCAGGCTTCTTTTTCATAACGTTGCAACACATATGCGAAATCTTAAAGTCCGTAAAAAGCAACGGCGCGTACTTCGTCTTGTTGTATTTGCTTTCATTGCCGTTCTTGTCCTTTGCTGTGCCGAATAGTTTTTGTAATCGATACGGGTATCGATTACCCGTCAACGCCATTCGCCCTTGATATACGCACTCGCTGACCTCTTTACCTATTACGGGATAGCCGTAAGTCTTTATAACTTCGTCAAAGCGCATTGCGGGGCGTAAAATTTCAACATTGTCGAAACTTTTAACGAATTGTTGATTTTCGGGATATTCAAGCCCGGTGTTGATAAAAACGGCTTTTATCGTTGGATATAGTTTCCTTGCCATATCCAACAAAACCGTACTATCCTTTCCGCCCGAAAACGAAACGTAAACGCCGTCTACGCCGTAGTATTGCACCCATTCTCGTATACGCTGTTGAGTGCGCATAATCTTTAATTCAAGCGGTAAAGACTGTAATTGAGTTAGTTCATTTCTCGTCGGCATTTTTACTCTCCCAACTCTTCAACCCGCATATACGACTGCGGCGGACGGGTTATCGATTTGCCACACGTTACAAGGTTGACACTTCCATCAGTGTTATAATCGCGTTGCTGATATAGACAGTCGACTTTGCGACATTGACACGAGCCGTCATCGTTCTTGTAACTACATATATGGGAAAACTCGCTCAATTCTTTCGGCTTGTCGTAAATCTTTAAGTCGGATATATGCCAGCCGTAGCCGTCTTTGTTGCCCAAATAACCAACCATATCGTCATAATCAAGGCAACTTTGACGGGCAATCTCGTTCGTTACGCCCTGCTCTTCGTTTGCCACAACAAAACTGTTGCCTTGATTTTTTATCGAATAAACCTTATCGCAGATAAACTCGCCGATTACTTTGCCAAACCCATAATAAGCGTCTGTGTTTTCCCAAAAATTTACCTTTTCTAATACTTTCCCGTGTTCTATGGGCAACAGGTTTTTACGGTCTTTCGTGCAATAGATATAAACCTTAAACGGCACTTCTTTCGGAGCAGACTTCCGCACTTCGAATGTCTTTTCTCTATTGACTATTTTCTTAACCCATTCAGGGCGTATTGATTCTATGTAACTATTCATTTTTCTCACCTCTTTGGTTTCTCTAAAACCGACGGTGCTAAAGTGTCATAAATCTTTTCAGCGATAAGTTCCGCTTCGTCTTCTCGCAGGCTTGCATTTTTCCGCTTATCGCAAGGTAATTTCGTTTGCGATACTACTTTTGCAATCGTTTTAATTTTCTCGATTTCTTCTCTCGTTCGCTCCTTGCCGTCGTCGGGAATAATCTTGTTCATTTTTTCTTTTAAGGTATAGATATCGTCGCGCATACTGTCTAAAATATAGCCGCGGGCTTCCATACGCCTATTCAAGTCGAATATAAACTCTTTTGCGGTTTTTATATCCTTTTCTTTGTAGTCAAATTGTTGCCTCGTATCTATACGCAATTTTTCGTAATTATCCTTTATTTCCTCTATTCTATGGCTTTGGATAATGTAAAACGCCGTTAGAACCAAATACGCGACTATAATGAGTGCCGCTATTAAGATATTTGCTACTTTCATTTTTGTTCTCCTTTTAGATTTTCCAATTATCGGCGCGCACTTGAAATGCATCACCGTGATATATAATGTCGGGGTAATTACTTCTCGCAATAGTCATCGCGTACTTATCTATTTCGTAAGCGTGATATTCGACGTTAGTAAACCCGAGCCTATCGAGACAATACCGCCCCGTTCCTATTCCGTCAAACATAGATAAAACAAGTATCTTTTCGTTTTTCGGGATAAAATCGAGCGCGCGCCGCAATATGTGAATAATCACTTCCGCCGTCCACCCGTTACCAAGTCCTTTATATGCTTGACTATCTGACACCGCACGGCAATAATCGTCGGGCAATGTTTGCAAGCGGCAACATTCGGCGACTGTCAATTTTCGGATTATGTAAAAGCCGTCGGGCAGATTGACCGAGTATTGCTTTTCTTTAATCGTAATGTATCCGTTTTTGACCTCGTACACCTTTTCGATTGCATTTTTCGCGTTTTTTCTTTTCTCTTTGTCTTGTTCCGTTGCGGGAATTGCCACGCCCGACGCGCCGTATGTTGAGTTATAGCAACAAATATTTTGCACGCTTGTAAACTTGTATTGCGCTTTTATTGTTTGCGCCTTTCCGTCCTTTGTGTTGTTTAGCGGAAAAACCCGCTCAATTACGCCCGTATGTCCGAGTTGACCGCCCGACGTTATGTCCGCCTCAAAATCACGGTGCGACGACGTTTGATACCCCGCCGTAAGAGTTCGCGCCTTGTCCGTTTTTCCCGTTCCGCAAGGTATCGCAACGGGATTGTTATAAATCCATTTTCCGTTTGCGGTAAGCGTCGGCGTTTTTCCTTGTTTTACGCCGCCTTTGTTAAACCCGTGTGCGTTCTGAATTATAACAGGCTCGTAAACAACTTGCGTGTGGTGTTTTTTGAAGTAATCGCGTGCGTTTCCCGCTTGATGTTTCAAACAATATGCTTTGTCTTTATCGGTAACGCCGCTTTCCAAAATATCCGAAAGCATAATGCCGCGATCTTCGGGTTGACCGACGTCGCCGCAATTATGAACGTAAAATCTTTGACGATTTTGCGCCGATACTAACGCGGAATTGATTTCGATATATCTTGACCCGCTGTCTTCCATAAAGAAAGTGCCGTCGTAAACGTTTAATTCTTTCTTGATTTGGTCTTTAATGGGTTGTGCGGCAGATTTATTGTTTTCGTAAAGGAAAAAATCGGGTTTGAATTTTTCTTTGGCTATCAGATAGTTTTTGAATAACTCCCACCCGATACCGCTTGCCGTCTTTTCCCGGTTGTTTTTTTGCGCGATACTCCAATACGTGCAAGGACTACCGCCTATCAGAAGTTTTATCATCGGCTTTCCCTTTCGCGGCGCTTATCTTTGCTATCGCTTCCGCGTATAACGTAGAGGCTTTGCGCTCGCTGCAATGTATTTTGTCGGGTAACTCTTTCCACGGCGTGCCGAGTAAGTGCCTGTAAATAATTACGAGTTGCTCGTCGTCGGTCAGAACTTTCAACCCGTCGGCTATCTCGCACCCTATCTCGAAAAATTCTTCGAGAGTGTCTTCCTTTAACGATTCGAACTTTTCTATCTGCGTGAGTACGCGCTCTTCTATCGAAACCTTTATGCCGCCGTCGGCTCTTATGGCTTCGTAGTCGATTGCGGTCATACCGCCCGCCGCCCTCATTTCGCCTATAAGTTTCGCAAGCGATTCGTAAATTCTCGCGAGTTTGCCGTAACGGTCATACCGCTGTTTTATCGCTAATTCGTTCGCTTTCACGTTCGCTCTCCTCGTCCGCTTCTTTTACTATCTGCCGACAAAGTTCGTACGCCTCGTCAGCGTTTATATTTTGCCTTTTACCGCCCCAAAGGTCGTTGACCTTACCGACGAGCGACTGTAACAATTCGTTCGCTTTTGCCCTGCTCATACGCGCTCTCCTTTGAGTTTTTTCCATAACTCCAACGCTTTGCGCCCGTGGGCGTTGTCGAGATTGAAATACGGCTCGCCGTTCCCTTGCGCGTCCTTGACGAAGATAACGCCGTCGCTTACGACCGCCTCGCTTCCGTCCGTACCGTTGTATATCGTTCTTTTGCCTATTTTGATTTTCATTGTCGCTCTCCTTTAACTTAAATCTTCCCATATCGGCGCGTCGTCGGGGTAACCGTTCTCGTAATCGAAGAACTCTATCTTGCCCCATAAATCTACGCCGTTACGCCTGCCGAGCAAGACGTTGAAGTCGTTCGGACGTATGTCCGCTCTCGCTTGCTCGTAAAAGGTCAGAATGTAGTTTACGTCGAAATATTGATTACTCTTTGCCGAACGCGTCTTCGGGTACGCTTTAATCGCTATATCGCACATTTTGGCGAGTAATATCGGGTTAATGCCCTCGGTCAGTATCTGTATGCTGTCTACCGACTGCTTTATCTCGTCTTTCGTGTGCTTGTAGAATTGCGGAGTTACCGCCCTGCACATTGCGTAAATCGTTTTCGCCCGTTGTCGGCTTTCCGTTCCCGGTAGCGCGACCGCGTTGCACATAACCGCTACGTCGTTCATCATATCTCCTGTAAGGCTTTAAGCCAATCTTGCTCTACCGCTTTCTTTGCCCGCAATAGGTTTTTGTAGTAACCGCTCACAATCTTGTTGTAGTTCCTGCATATCCATTGCAAAGACGTTACTTGCTGTAAATAGTTGCTGTCTGCAATCGCTTCCTTGACTTTTCCAAAGTCCATACTCCCTATCATTCCGTTTATCCCGTCTACCTGAATATGCTTATGCTCTTCTAAAAAAGCCTTTAAGCCGTATTCTTCGGTGTTTGGGGGGAAAGGGGGTTTAGGGGTATAGGGGGCAAAAGAAACTCCGTAATTATCTTCAGATTTTTTATTACTCATAAGAGAGATTGAAGTTTCTACTTTTCTTTTGTCTGCCTTTTCTTTTCTTCTTTCTTCGGAAACTTTCCGCAAATCTTCGGAAAATTGTGTATTTTTGCCGTTTTCTTCCTCAAAATGGTCGTTTTTTCGCATAACTAAATAGTCCTCGTCATCTATCAGGCGGTACTTGGTAAGTTTTATAGGGCGTCTGCACGCTTTGCACATTGCTATGTAAAGTCCTTGTATGGAAAAACTGGTGATAATCCCTCGTTCAAAACAAGCCTTATCTATGAGGTCAATAGAGGTTAAATAGTTGATACACTCAGCCACACAACGCGCAACTTTTCCGGGTCTTTCACGTGATATCGCCTCTGCGATATCCCAACTCAAGGCTTCAATGCTTGAAAACTTCATATAATACCCTTCTTCGTGTCCGAATATGAACGAAAGTAAGTATATATACGCGGAAAGCCCAACCGGTCCGTAATGCCGTCTTAGGGACTTTATTTTGTTATCTGCGAAAAAACTCGTATCAAGGTTGAAGAAAGCAAAGCCTTTGTTGCTTCTTCTCATATAATCAAATGTCCTTGTCGGTTATTTCTTTAATCTTAATGCCGTACCTTTCAGCCATAAGCCGTTTTTTTAACCGATACAGCGGGGTTTTCGTTGCCGACGATTTCGTGTCTTCTACGACCGTTTTACCGTCTTGTTCATAGACGAAATCTGCGACGTAAGCAATTGCTTTTCCGTAGTCCGACTTGTCTACAAGGTTGTATCTGACTTGTCGTCGTAAGTTCGTTATCTCTCCGTTATGTTGCATAAGCCCGAGAGCGAACCAACGCCGCAACTCTAATTTACTGTCAAAAGTTCCGTCCCGCGTCGTTATCCTTTCGTTACCGTACTTGCCGCCTTTCGCGGCAGATAACTTGTAACATTTAAGGCAAAAATTACCGTGAGATATGTACGCGCCGCACTGCTCGCATTTAGCCATGATCAGAACGGCAATTCTTCGTCGTCGTATTCTTCTAACTGCGGACGTTCTCCCGCCTTTTTAGCGGGTCTTTCGCCGTCTTCCGACCGTGCGCTCAAAAACTCTATTTCGCTCGCGATTACGTCCGTTGCGGTGCGTTTAACGCCGTTATTGTCGGTATACTCGCGATTTTGCAAACTGCCGACGATACAGACCTTTTTACCCTTTATAATGTACTTCGCGCAGGTTTCCGCCTGTCCTCTCCAAGTCGTTATATTGAAGAAGTCTACTTCGCGCTCTCCGTCCGAGTTCGCAAACGGTCGATTGACCGCTATACCGAACTTACAGAATTTAACGCCCGAAGACGTTTCGGATAATTCGGGGTCTTTCGTCAGATTGCCGATGAGTATTATTTTATTCATTCGTCAATTTCCCTCCATATAGCAAGTCTTGCCTGTAACACGCGAGCGTAATCGACCATTGCGTCGAGTTGTTTCAGAAGCAAGTATTTTTCCGCTTCGTTCATCTTTGCGTGTGTGGGCGACGTCATAAACATAGTAAGATTTACTATCTTGCCGTTGAGGTCGTCCAACTCTTTTTGCACTCTTTCTTTTGCCGTTTCCATTTTGATACTCCTTTTTAATTGATTGTTAATTGAGCCTTTTTAGGCTCATCCAACGCCCGTAGAAAGGCGTTTATTGACTTTTCGAGCGGAGCGTAAGACACTCCGTTTTTTTGCTCGAACGCAAGATTAGGCAATATCCCGTAAAGCATTTCCTCAACCCTTGAAAGCACTTCTAAAAAAGTCCTTTCGTTGTCCTGTACGTCCGCTTTCGTTCTCGCTATCCGAAAGCCCTTATAACCGTTGTGCGATATTACGGGGAGTTTCTTTTTGAGCGCGGATACGTACGCCCGCGCTTCTCTCTCGCCCGATAAGCCTATCGCTTCGGCTATTTCCTCTTTCTGAATGCCTTTGTGCGGAGTTCCCGTCTGAAGCAATCTCGCCGCTTTTATAAGCCTTTGGCGCGTCGCTTCGTCGTAGTCTTTATTGAGCATTTGCTTTGCAGTCAACATTGCCTAATCTCCCGTTAAAGTTTATGGAGTTCGATTTTTGCCTTTAATTCGTCGTATAACGCTTGCGGCATATCTCCGAAGCCGTAGCCGTGCGTTTTGACGAACTCGTTTACGTTCTTCTTCGTTTCGTCGATATTCGGCGAACTCTTCGTTATGAGCATTGAAATTTCTTTCGTGCGTTCTGCCTTTCTCTTATCCCGCTCGGCTTTCGCTTGTTCGTCCGCCCCGGGGAAAGGTTTCTTTTCCGCTTCGCCCTTGTCCGTCTTTGCTTTCTTTTCGGTCTTGCCTACTTCGTCGTATTTGGTAGCGTCTTTCGCGTAGTACACGTCCGCGCCGATTCCGAGCGCCTTACACGCTACGCTTATTGCGTCGGTGTACGCCTTTTTATACGCGTCGTCGTCGTTGTACTTACCGCTCTTTTCGTTCGATATGAACATTGACCCGCCGATACCGTATATAGGCTTGCTCCACTCGTTACCGACCTTGACGTAAAGGTTGATTTCTACCGTCGCTACGACTTCGCCGTCCGCGCCCTCGGTCAACTCCTTACGCACGAGTTCCGTGTACCAACCGAAGCCGCACGCCCCGAATTGCTCCGTAAGCGTTTTTATACGCCACATAGGGTTGATATCCGTCTTGCCCCGAAGTCGCCCCGCCGTTATCTCTTTCTGCGCTTCCTGCGGCACGCTTCGTACTTTGTTGTAAAGGTCTAAATTACTCATCGTCTGCCCCCTTTAACCGAGTAAAAATCTCGGTATCTTCCAACCCGTAGTGCAGGCGATTCCGTCTTCTTTCCGCTTCTTGCTCTCGTATTCGTAACAATCGCATTTGCCGTTCTGCGGACAGAGCCAACATTGAAGATAAGTCCCGTTTGCGTTATCGTTCTTATCGCAGTGTTTAGCCGCTAAAAACGCCTTAATTCGCTCTTCTTTCTCTCTCGCGCGTCTTTCTTCGGCTCGGCGGTAATATTCCGCTCTTGCCGCGTTTATGTGCGTTTCCGATAGAGATTTTAACGCTATCTTGCGTATGAACTCTAATTCCCCGTCGTCCTTTACGGATAAGTTGTCGTAATCGATAAGTCCGTCGACGTGTTTATAAAAACTTTCCTTTATTCGCACGTCCCCGGGGATAACCGTCTTTTCGTAAAACTCTCTGAAAGCCGCTACGTCGTCGTTGAAGTTAAATAACCAATTCCCGAAGTCGCTCTCGGTAAAAGCCTTACTCTTCTGAAGTATATCGAGGTGCTTACGGTAATCGTCAAGGTTTATGTTTATGTAGCCGTACTTAACCGCCGTATGAGTGTCAAGGTTGTTATACGCCTTTTTGTCTTTGAATACCTTTGCGTAAGCCTTTCCGTTATTAGCAAACAGATATAACATCGTCGTACTCCTTTATGCCGAGCAAGTTATTCATATCGTAACCCTGCTCGTCCGCTATCTCGAACAATTTATCTGCTATCTCGCCCAAAAAGCGAAACCGCTGTAAATCGTTGTTGACCTCGTCCTCTTTGCCTAAAAAGTGGTGAATGTCCGCGTTGTTGCCCGCTCGCTTCATCTCTCTTTGTATTGCGCGCCCGATTGCTACAAGCGACCGCGCCGTGTCTTTATCCCTCGGCTTTATCGTTGGCGTAGCCGAACCGCCGTAAATAGTCTTCATTCCCTTTCCCTTGCTCCTTATATCGCTTGTATCTGTACTACGTCGTCAAGACGATACGTTTTATATCCCGTACCCTGCGGCGCAAGATATACCGTGATTTCTTCGTCAACCGCGCTTATCTCTACGTAATTCACGTTAAGCACTTCGTCGACTATCTTTCCGTCTTTGTTCCTGTGAATGATTTTCATTCCCATTTTTTTAACCCTCCCGCCTTTCGGCTATAAATTTTATAAATTCGTCGAGTTCGGCGGCGGAATTGACCGCCGCAAGCACCCGCCTTATTAACTCTGTCATCGGTTCTCGCAACCCCGTTTTTGATATAGACCGTTTTGGTCTACCTATACTATACGACCATTTTGGTCTAATGTCAAGCATTTTTGACCATTTTGGTCTATAATTTTTTTATCCTATCTTTTTGGGGGTCTTTTATGGGAGAACGCTTAAAACAGTTACGCGTTGAAAACGGTCTTAAACTCAAAGACGTTGCAGCCGCTCTCAACGTTACCATTCGAAGCATTAACCGCTATGAAGACGGCACTCGCGAGCCGTCAATCGATATGCTCGTTCGCTTTTGTAAACTTTACGACGTTTCCGCCGACTATCTCGTCGGGCTTACCGACGACTATTAAGAACAGCGTCTATAACGTCGCGTTCGGAGCAGTCGTACAACTCGGCGAGAATAAGGACTTGTTCAAGGCTTATTTGCCGCGTACCTTGTTCGTACCGCGATACCGCCCTTACTGTTACGTTCAGAGCGGCGGCGGTTTCTTTTACCGTCTTTCCCGCACTCGTTCTCAAATCTCGTAAATTCATTTTGTAGCCCTCTCTTTTTGGTAAAGACGAAAATAAGAGTAATACCAAGCAAGGTTGTGCCAAGTAGTGTTGATTACGTTTTCGGTGATTACTCGGAATACAACGCTCGTAAATATAGGCAATTCATCTTTGAGGTTCTCGGAGCAACCGAGCGATACGCCCAAATAATCAACCTTTACGGGTTTGTCGTAACCTCTCTGATGATACTCGCAAGCCGTTTCGATAAGTTCCTCTTTCGTCATCGGCGTGAACAAATCGCTTAACACTCCGTTTAATGCGTAGGCGATTCTGATTGCTTCGTAAACGGTCGGCGTTTCCTTTTCGTTCTCTATGGCTTTGTAGCGGTATTTTACAAGTCCCGCGCGTTCTGCGACCTCTTCAAGGCTCATTTGCAAAAATTCGCGCCGCTCTTTAAGTAAATTCATTTACTTTCTCCTTTTGACTGATTGAGAGTTTTTACAAAATAACAAGGCTCTCAAACTATCGCCTGCTCTCCCGTGTATCTCGTAGCGTCTACGCCGTAGTAGTCTATATAGTCCTGAACGTGTATTTTGCCCTGTATGCCGAGCCTGTCCGTCTTCCGCTTTATGTTGCGTATAATGATATAGGCTCGGTTTTGGCATACTCCGAGGAGTTTTACTATGTCGTCCGCCGTTAAGTAATCTTTGGCGAAGATTTCTTCTCGTTCTTGAAAAGTCATTCAACCACCTCTACAAATTTACCGTCTTTAAGCCGATAGAAAGTATCGGCTTTTATTTTCTTGCCGTCTACTTTTTTCATCTTTGCGTGAAGAATCGGGTATTCTTCGCCGTTCCACTCGCCGTATTCGGCAAGGACTATATACGAACCTTTCGCCGCTTTCGCTTTGCTCTCTCTGCCCCACGCTACGGCGACGGAGTTTTTGCCCGTGTTAGTCGCTGCCGAGTAGTAGCCCGTGTTAGTCGCTGCCGAGTAGTAGCCCGTGTTAG
>ERZ1034798.29-NODE-29-length-34140-cov-8.227960_pt1 | contig 34140 bp, 66 predicted proteins | sample MGYA00520690_ERZ1034798 | MGnify/ENA primary metagenome ERZ1034798 (study PRJEB33766, sample SAMN09781682) | gut metagenome | biome: gut microbiome | host: Homo sapiens | place: Madagascar | study: EMG produced TPA metagenomics assembly of the PRJNA485056 data set...
CACGAAATCTACGCCGTGTAAACGGATTGTACGATTTGCGCGTTTACTTTTACAGCGGTAGGGGCTATGGTAAAGGTGCAACCGGCAAGGGACACACCATTCCGGCGGCAAAGCCCCGTCACCTTGTGGCACGGGTGGCGGGGCGTATAGCCCTAACGAATACGTAATTCGCGGTGAAAGTATTGAAGGGAACTGCATGAACGGATCATGTCATAATGCTTGTTATCCGGATACTTCACGGCATTCCTGTACGCAATCAGGAATTTCCGCATTCCGTTGGTGATCAGTGCATCTTTCCCTTTCAATATATTGAATTCTTCCTGCTCGATGGTCGGTGTGCTTGAATTGATAAACCGCCATTCGGAGATGACGACTGCTTTTGAATAGTCCAGCCCAGCTTCGCCAACGGTAAAGAATGCCCACTTGTGGGGAATATGGTGGCGAAAAGGAATTGCGAATGTAACGCCGTCAACTTTAACCGCCAAACAGACATACGGCCTTGTCTGCTTTATCAGAATCTCTTCACAGCCGCGATACCTTTCGTAGAAGACCGGGGACAGGGTGATCAGCTTCATCTATCTCTCTCCTAAAAAAGACGCCCCCTGTCGAAACAGAGGGCGTGAAAATCAATCGAGCTTTCTTTTGATTATGCTGCTCGCGCTCTACGAGCAAATCATCAATTGAGCTTTCTTTTTTCCGAAGAAGCCTCGCTCTAAGGCTTCATCATCGTGGAATTATCCACACCCTCATTATAAAGTCTGAATATTCAGTTGTCAACCACTTTTAAAAATTTTTTTGAATCAGAATTCAATTGTCATCTTCATTAAAAATAATACCACGTTCGGAAAATAATTTCAACGAAAAGAAAAATTTTTGTGCAATTTTCTAATTAGTCCGGTTTATTGGACACATGGCGTGCTATTATACGCTACGTAAGCAAACAAACGTTTATAAATACATAACGGAGGGACAAAGCATGAAGGACGACCGCGAAATACTGAAAAGGGAACTCATGAAGCTGCTGGATGAAATACCGCTGGAACGGCTGAAAGCATTGTACATCAAAGCACTGGTCGCCAGTAGCGCAAAGTGAAAATACCGGGAACTGCGTTTGACTGCGGTTCCCGGTATTTTTATTCCTCCGTGAAATTCTTATATAGCTGTTCCACGAATTTAACGAAGGGCGGGAACGCTTCATCCGGCATTCGTGCCATTGCCCGGATAAGCCGGGACTTTGCATCGTCTCCGACTTCCATCCGCTCGAAGATTGCGGCCAGTTCCTCCGATCTGGAAAGCGGTGTAAAAGGTTCGCCGGCACCGGTTCGGAGCCAGACCTCATTCACATTAAAGACACGGCAGATATCGGAAATTGTGCGGTCTGGTGGGACGCGCTGGCCGTTTTCAATCATCCATATATAGTTTCGGGACAACCCCAGCTTTTTTGCAAATTCCTCTTGCGTCAGATTTTCGTGTTTTCTGATCTCAGCGATTCGGTTTTTCATTATATCACCTCCTTGATGATACTATAGCACGGAGGGCTAACATTGTCAACAAATTTTTCTGGAAATGTGAGAAAAAGTGCTTGACAAATCTAACGATGTGTGCTAGTATAAGCACACAAGGTTAGCAAGGCCATACAAACAAGCCTAGCAAACCAGATAACGGGAGGGGGGAGCAGTCGGTGGACAGCACCCAGAAAATGATCGTGGTGTCAATTATCCTGTCTGTGCTATCGATTTTAATAAATCTATTAGCATCCGAACACTTTCAAAAATTTCTGGCAAGTTTGACAGGATAGAAACCAAAAGCGCGGCAATGGACAGCCACAAAGAGACTCTGGCATATGTCCGTGTCCGATCTGGTTTCAGAAATGCCAGCCCCTTTAACGGGATAACAGTTGTGTTGACGTCCGGATGGGCTTTCCCATCCATCGTCCGCAACACGGCGCCATTTTCCAGCGGATGATTCGATAGCAAATAACCGTGGTTGATGCACTCCGCAATTACTTCTGAATCGTCATCGGTTGCGGGATTGTGAAACGGGCTTTGGCCATTGGCTACGCGCAATATCGTTTTCCGCATTTCTCTGGTAAATTCCCTTTCGGATTTTATCATGAAGTCACCCCCTTTCAAGGGGATTGTAGCACGGCAAACGCCGATTTTCAACAGGAGGTGAGCAGCAACGGCGTACATTTTAATCAGCTTTTTCGTGTTCTTGCTCGTCGCCCGGTGCGGCATGATCGTCGGGGAACTGGTATTCGGCATGGAAGAACCAAAAGAAAAAATAAGTAAAGGAGGAAATGAAAATGCCTGATGAAATCAAACGGTGCGCTGAGAGCGCGGCAAAGGCCCTGAACAGCATCCCGGTGGACAAGCGGGAAATCGCCGCAAGGCTGGCCGAAACCTACGCCGCCGGTCTGGCCGTGGGTATGGAGCTGGCCGAGGCCGACAAGTCCAAGGACAAGGAGGGAGCTTAAATGCCAAGAATCCGGCAGTATGCCGAGCGCTACGCAGTGGAAGATTTTTGGAAGGAAATCGACCGCTGCTGTCCCCTGGCGGGGATTCAGAGCGATAATGCGTCGGCGCTTGGGAAAAGAATCGGCGAGGGGTACCAAAATCTGCTGAATTATCAAAAAGGGAAAACCGAAATGCGGGTAAGCACCATGCGAAAGCTGGTGACCACCCTCCACCCAAACCCGGCGGTGATCCTGAAAACCCTTGGGTATTCTGATAAGGAGATACGGGCGTTTGCGAGGGAATGGCAGTGATTTGAAATCTACGGCAGAATGCCGAAATTGAAAGGAGTTATTTATGGCGAAATACAAAGTGGGGGATAAGGTGCGGATTGTAGACCACCGAACCGACCACATGAACAATTTCGGGGGAATGGACAAGTGGCTTGGAAAAGTCATGACGATCAGAGACCTCTCTTCGCCCGGATATTGGATGCGGGAAGATTACGGCGAAAATTACGGATACGGCTGGCTGTGGGATGATGACATGATTTCCGGCCTTGCGGAGCCTAGGCGGGAACCCTGCACCGTTGAACTCCGCTTTGACGGGATGATTACCACGGCCACCCTGAAACGGGGCGGGCGGGACGTGAAGACCGCAGAAGCCCGGTGCAATCCGAAGGATACCTACAGCAGAGCGGAAGGCGCGAGGGTCGCCGTTGAACGGCTTTTTGAGAAGAAGCGCAAGGAGGACAAGCCAAAGGAGAGCAAGCTTGAGCATGGCAACCCCAAGGTTGGGGATAAGTTTGTGATCGTAGGTGATTTCACCGGCCACGGATTTCCAATCGGCGAAATTGTCACACTCTACCACTTCCATAAAGATTTTAGCCTTTACATGAATCGGTATGGTAGAAAGCGGTGGGTTTATGAGGTTGACATGAAGCCTTACAAGGAGAACGCCAAATGATGCCGAACGAGGTCGCCCAGCTTCGCACAATGGCGGAGATATTCCGCCGCTTGCGGGAGGAAAACGTCCAACTGCGGGAATCGCTGGGCATGGAAACAAAGGAACGCAAGGCGTTTGACGATGAAAACGTGGAGCTTTTCGACGTAGTCCACCGAAATCACGAGGTCAGGGGGTGAGGATATGGCAAGCAGGAATAAGCCCGTGGATGCCCGGTGGGAGCCGGTGCCGGAGAACCGGAAGCCGTTCAATATCAAGGAATGCGTTTTCCGTGTTCTCCCATATGCGGGGATGAATCTGGTGCTTTTCTGGTGGCAGCAGGCGGATTTGCTGGCAGACAAGGCGGCAGTCCCGGCTATGTGGGTGTGCGCTATCCTGATGGGTGCCGGTATCGGACGGTGCATCAGAGGACGATAAAGGATACACATCTTAAAAACAGGAGGATTTCTAATGTACGATCCAAAATCAATTTTGCAGATGGCAAGGGGCGCGTTTCAGGAGCGCGTGGATTTGGAAATGGCAAAAGTCATTGATAATATCCTTGACCCCAACACCAAACCGACGCAGAAACGAAAGCTGACGCTCACAATCGAGTTTACACCGGACGATGATCGGCAGAACATCGGTGTCAGCGTTGCGGTAAAATCAGCACTTGCGCCTACTACGCCCGCGAGAACAACCCTTTGGGTTGCTGGGGATGACAGCACTGGAGAGTGCCAGGTTGTCGAAATGGTGCCCCAGGTTCCGGGGCAGATGTCCATGGACGGAGAAGAGCAGGAAGCCCCCGCGTCTCTGAAAATAATCAAAATGGCCTGATAGGAGGGAAAAAACAATGTTGAAAGAAGCAATCGAAAAAATTCAGGAACTATGTGCGCCACACCTGTTCACGTCCGGGAACCATGATTTCATTGCGGACGCAGAAGGTAGCTATGCCGAGGTGAAGCCTGATCTGGAAATTGTAGATAATATCCAGCTTTCCAGCCTCGACGCCATGGTTGCGTTTGTAAAAACGGAAGCTGTACAGAGATACAGCACTGTTTACATCACGATTCCCGATCACAAAACGGTAAAGTGTTTCACCCACCCGTCTGCGGAACTGCGTAATAACCGCGAGTACCCGTATACTGCCAATGCGACCGATGTTCCCGGCTGGAATGAGAAGGTATCCTTGCCGTTTGAAGAGGCGTTGATCGCTCTGCGCACAAGATTCCAGCCCACGGCGGATACGGAGTATGCCTTGAAACTGCTATCCGATATCACCACTGGGAGCAAAGTCACGTACAACGACAATGGCGTTGCTACCAGCGTTGTCACCAAGAAGGGCATCGACCTTCAATCCAATGCGTCCATCCGACCCATTATCAAGTTACGGCCTTACCGCACGTTCCAGGAGGTTGAGCAGCCGGAATCTCAATTTCTCATTCGTATCAACGAAAGAAACATTTCTTTCATTGAAGCCGACGGTGGCATGTGGAAGCTTTCCGCCCGGAATACGGTGAAGAAATACTTGGAAAAGGCACTGGAATCCGAAATTCAGAGCGGGCACGTCGTGGTTGTTCTTTAATAAAAAGCCGCCCCCGATGTTACAGCACCGGGGACGGCGATACAGAGACATTCATCATCTACCCATCTACAGTATATCAAATGGAGAAAGGAAAGTCAACATGATAACTTTGTACGAAATGAGCAAGGAATGGCAGAACGTATTTGAAATGCTCCTCGACCCGGAAATCCCGGAAGAGGCCGTATTCGATACCATTGAGATGATCGAGGCCGATATGGATACAAAGGCCGATAGCTACGCAAAGATCATCAAGAGCATGGACGGGGATACCGCCCAGATCGATACTGAAATCAAGCGCTTACAGGAGCGGAAAATCTCTATCAGCAATCGCCAAAAGGCGTTGAAACAGCGCCTTTTCGATACCATGAAGGCTACAGGCCGGACGAAATTCAAGACGGCGCTATTCTCTTTCAATATTCAGAAAAACGGCGGTGCTCAGCCTGTGGAGCTGCTGGACGATGTTCCAGCGGCATGGCTCAAGCCTGGAACGCCTGATCTTGCCAAAATCCGGGAGTATCTGGCACAAGGGAATGAACTCCCGTTTGCAACTCTTGGAGATCGTGGCGAAAGCCTGAGAATCAGATAATGGGGTGGCATCATGGCGAGAATGTTTCGGTTTCTGACCGCTGACGAGATTGAGGTCAAGGTCAAGCAGGTCAAGGAAAATGGTCTGGTGTGTCTGCTGTACAAGACGGCAAGGACGGATATGGACTTGCTGGACGAGACTGTAGGGGCTGGCAACTGGACGAACGACTACAAGGAGATCAAGGGCAATCTGTACGCCGGCATCGGGATTATCCAGGAAAACGGCGGTATCCAGTGGAAATGGGACTGCGGTATCGAGAGCCGGGAGGACGAGGAAGGCAACCAGAAAAAGGGCGAGGCAAGCGACGCTTTCAAGCGTGCCGGGTTCCGCTGGGGTATCGGCAGGGAACTCTACACGTCCCCGTTTGTCTGGGTTCCCAGCAATAAGGCAGAGATCAAAGCATCTTCCTTCAACGGAAAGACCCGGTTCAACTGCTACGATAAGTTCAGCGTTGAGAAAATCGCCTATGACGAGAAGACTGGGCGGATCACCGGACTTGCAATCCGCAACGATACAAAGAACCTTCGGGCGTTTGTGTGGCAGCAATCATGACGGAGCTTACATTCACCGAGGCCAAACTGGAAGGCGGCTGGCTGATGGTCAAGCCCTCCCGTTCCGAGTTGGGCAAGGCAATGGCCTTTATCCGAAAGATGAAGGCCACGCCCTACGACTTATCCCTGAAAGAGCACCGGGAAAAGCGGAGCCTGGACGCAAACGCCTATGCCTGGGTGCTGATTCACAAGCTTGCCGCCGCTATGGGGATTCCTCCAGTAGAGGTATACCGGAACGCCGTTCGGGGCGTGGGAGACAATTACACGCCTATGTGCGTCCGGGAACAGGACGTGGAGCGCTTCACACGGAGCTGGCAGAAAAACGGCCTTGGATGGCTGGTGGACAGCCTGGGCGCGTCTCAGGTGCCTGGGTGCCGGAACCTGGCGGCATACCACGGTTCCAGCACCTACGACACCAAACAAATGGCGCGGCTGATCGACAATCTGATACAGGACTGCAAGGCGCTGGACATTGAAACTCTGCCCCCGGACAAGCTGGAGCTGCTCAAGGAATGGCGTTGAGGAAGGACACCAAAGCGAGGGACTTCACCCGGGACGAGAAAATGGCGATTGCCCAGCGGGACAGCATTGACGGCTGGACGTGCTGTGTATTCTGCGGCGCTCCCGCCCCTGCCCCTCTGGCATGGAGCAACGCCCACTACATATCCCGGGCGCAGGGAGGGCTTGGCATTGCCCGGAACGGGCTGACCCTCTGCCCCAGATGTCACAACCGGTACGACCAGACCACGGCAAGAATGGAAATGAGGGCGTATTTCCGGGAGTACCTGATGGGCATTTATCACGGCTGGAACGAAAACGATCTGATTTACAGGAAGGAGAACGCATGAATAATTGTCAATTTGTCGGGCGGCTCACCGCCGACCCGGAGCTGAGAAGAACCCAGGAGGGGACGGCGGTTTGCTCCTACAGTCTCGCCGTCAAGCGGCCGATGACGAAGGATGCCACAGATTTTCTGGATTTCGTCACATGGCGGCAGGGGGCTGAGTACCTGACGCAGTACGGCCATAAGGGCGATATCGTGGCCGTTTCCGGAGCGCTGCAAGCCAGGGACTGGACTGACAAGAACGGGAACAAGCGCCGGGCGTTTGAGGTAGTGACCACAAGCGTTGAGCTGCTTTCCAGCAAGCGCAATTCTCAGGATACCACCAATACCGGAACGGCGCAAAACGCCGGATACGGGCAGCCCAGCGCCCCACAGCAGACGAACCGGGGCAACGGATACAGCACACCGGCGTATCAGTCTCCCGCCCATGCGGCGAACTTCGCAGAGTTGGAAGACGACGACGCGCAATTGCCGTTCTAGGCCGGGAAAATCAATCTTTTCTCAAAAAGATTAACAGTATAGTTTGCATTTTCCCTTGGCGGTGGGAAGTAAAACCGCCAACTCCAAAAGGAGGAGAATCGTGGCAAAAGAAGTTTTCAGAATCGCCTACCCGAAGACCGGCGCGGAAAAGAAGAAGTGGGCGAAGGAGTACGGCATGAATGCATACTATGCCGGGAAGCACTGGGCATTGCGGAAGAAAGACGCCGAGCTATGGCACTGGCTTACATTGGCGGCCATGAACGCCCAGGGCATTCGCAGAACACCCTTTAAGCTGCCCGTAGCCGTGACGTTCTACTGGAATGACCGGCTGGATATCGACAACCACGCAATCATGGGAAAGATGATCGTGGATGCCATGAAAGGCCGTGTCATCGAGGACGATAACCGGCGCTGGCTGAAAAGCGTTTCCCACAATTTCCACGACGAGGATTACATACAGGTTGAAATACGGGAGGTAAGGCCGTGACACAGTGTGAGCGTATCCTGCGGCATTTGCAGGACTATGGGAGTATCACTCAGGCCGAGGCTGTTACCGAGTACGGCTGTTACCGTTTGGGTGCAAGGATCTGGGATTTGAAAGCCCAGGGCGTTCCCATCAAGAGCGAAACCGTCACTGGGAAGAACCGATACGGGGAACGGACGTGCTTTGCTCGGTATTCGCTGGAACACACAACCGGAGTGAGGTAGCACATGGCAATCAAAAGCGGGCTTGATTTCTTTCCGCTTGATGTTTGCTTGGACAAGAAATTTGAACTGATAGAAGCAGAATATGGCTTGACAGGATTTGGTGTAATCGTTCACTTGCTGCAAGAGATATACGGCAAGGAGGGTTATTACATTGAATGGACAGAGGAGGTTGCGCTTTTGTTCGCCCGAAGATGCGGGCTGGGTGGGAGCGTCGTTTCCGAAATAATAGAGGCTTCTATCAGACGAGGGATGTTCGACAAAGAGATATATGACAAGTATCACGTTCTGACTTCACGGGGAATTCAGAAGCGGTACTTTGAGGCAGTCAGCCGCCGTAAAAGTCTTGAAGTCGATTACAACATCCTTCTGGTCGAGTGCGCCAAAATTTGCCCCAATGTAAACATTTCAAGCAGAAATGTCAACATTTTCTCAAAAAATGCTGACATCCAAAGACATAGTAGAGTAGAGGAGAGTAGAGTAGAGAAAAGTAGAGTAAAGGAGAGTATAGGCGCGGAGCCGGATACCGCCTCCACGCCGCCGGTGTGCCAGATCATGCTGAATGATAAATCCCTTTACCCTGTTTTTCAGGCTGACGTGGACAAATGGGCAGAACTCTACCCCGCCGTTGATATCCTGGCAGAGCTTAGGAAAATGGCCGGGTGGTGTGACGCCAACCCATCTAAGCGGAAAACCAAGGGCGGGGTACAGCGATTTATCAACGGCTGGCTTGCCAAAGAGCAGGACAGGGGCGGCGCTGGGTCAGCACCACCGGTTAGGCGCTATGGGAAGCCTGATATTCCTAAGGGCGCGTCCGGCGAGCTGGGGGACGCTGAGCTGGAAGCCATACGGCAGGTTCTGGCGGCGGGCGCAGATGAAAGAAGGGACGCATTATGAGAGAAAAACCCGGCCAGTACATCGATTCTGTAAGTCCATTTTGCAGAAACTGCACGCGGGACGATTGCCCCACCAACGGGGACGGCTGCAAGGCATGGGAAACGTATTTCATCGATAACTGGGACAAAAACATCATGAAACTATGGAAAAACCACAAAAAACAACGCCAATTTTTTCGGTATGAACACCCGGATTTGGTGAGAGAGGGGATTGTTTTTGAGCATGAGCAAGGCGAAAATGTACGGCTGTTTCAAGCCGGTGAAGCGGAATTGCACCCCGCCCAGGTGGGGGAAAGTCCCTCGGGGGAATAAAGGAAAACAGAAAGGAAATTAAAATGGCGAATATTGTAGGATTGGACTTGAGCATCGATCAGGATTATTTGGCGGAAGCGGTAAAGCAAACCGTTATGATGGGAATTTCGGAATCCTTAAACGGGAAAAACGAAATCGTGAGCCAGATCGTAAAAATGGTTTTGTCTACGAAAGTTGATAAAAACGGGAAAGTTTCTAGCTATTCCAATGATAATAAATATACATTGTTGGAGTTCCACGTGAGGCGAGCGATTGAGGAAATCACTCGTGAGGAATTGCAAGCACTTGTAAACGAACGCAAACCGGAAATTACACAGGCAATCAGAGCGGAGCTGGCTAAAAAAGTTAATTACACAAAATTTGTCGATAGCTTTTTTACGGGCGTGGAAAGCGCACTGCGCGATACGTGGGTGCCGAAGATCAACGTGGAGTTTGATAAGAGGAATGAAGGTGACTACTAAAAATGCGAGTTTTGATAGCCTGCGAGGAATCGCAAACCGTGTGCAAGGCGTTCCGGGCGCGGGGGCATGAGGCATACTCCTGCGATATTCAGGAGCCGTCCGGCGGACACCCGGAGTGGCATATTTTGGGTGACGCTCTGGAAGCCATCAAGGGCGGCACAATCGTAACCATGGACGGGCAGACGCATGATGTTGGGAAGTGGGATTTGCTGATTGCGCACCCGCCGTGTACCCACTTGTCGGTGTCAGGTGCAAGATGGTTTAAGGAAGGGGTTAAACCTCTCAGTTTGAAATATGAAGCCGCCGCTTTTTTCTTGAAGTTCGCAGAAGCGGATGTTGAAAAAATCGCAATAGAAAATCCGATTTGTGTTATGAGTTCGCTCTATCGCAAACCCGATCAAATCATCAATCCATGGCAATTCGGTCATCCTGAGCAGAAAAAGACGGCTTTGTGGCTTAAAAATCTTCCGCTGTTACAGGAAACGGACAATGTGCATGAGTACATGATGACGCTCCCCAAAAAAGAAAGAGCCAGGATATGGTGGTTGGGTAGCAATCACGCAAAAGAGCGAAGCAAGACCTTCCCCGGGATTGCAAAAGCTATGGCCGAACAGTATGGAGGTGACATAAGAGATGAGTTCACGGATGGCATTTCAAGTTGGAGATAGGTTTGGGAAACTTGTGATTTTGAGACAGGACGGCGTACATAAAAAGCCTTGTGGGACGACCGAAAGAAGGTGGCTTTGCAAGTGCGATTGTGGGAACGAGGTTTCTGTACTTGGGCACAATCTTAAAAGTGGAAACACAAAATCTTGTGGATGCCTGCCAAAGCAAAGCAGGCTGCCAAATAATCGAGGAGTTATTAACCATATCATACTCCAATATAAGCGTCACGCAAGAGACAGAGGGCTTGCATGGGGATTATCTTACGAAGATGTCGAGCGCCTCATTCAGCAGCCGTGTTTTTACTGTGGAACAATAAATAGTAATCACAAAGTAACGAAAAATTGCAAAGAGGGATATGACCACAATGGAATAGACCGCACCGACAGTTCAAGAGGATACTTCATTGATAATGTTGTTCCGTGCTGCAAAATATGCAACAGAGCCAAAAACAATATGGATCAAAGGGAATTTATCGAGTGGGCGAGAAAAGTTACAAATCATACAGTTTGTCTACCTATGGCGGAACAGTGGGGATAACACAAGCCCGGGGCAACCCGGGCGGGAAGGAGATAACATGAATATGAAGGAAATGATTTATCAGGGAAACAGGATTCCACCGGTACGGCTGGCGGATGGAGTTCATCGTGGTGTACCGTTTTACGTTCTGAGCTTAGGCACGCACCCTTGCGCTTACATAGACATTGCGCCGCTAGGATTATACGCGACCAACGAGCGTGATATTGATTGCCATGGAGGTATTACATATCACAGCGACCATCTGGCAACGGTTGACCACGAAGGAAATTTCTTGGGGTGGGATTACGCACATAGTATGGATTATTCTGGAAATCTTCCGTTTCTGGATATCTGGAACTGTAAGAGGTGGACAACCAAATAGATGGTAGCCGAATGTATGGCTGTGATTGACCAGATTTTAGGGATGAGGAGGTAACAATGGACGAAATCAAATTGAAGCCTTGCCCGTTTTGTGGTGGTAAAGTTAGCATTGTTCTGTGCGATGACGAAGGAAATCTGCATGATGAGGCATATAGAGAACATCCCTATAGTGGGCTTGGCTTTATGCTTCACCACGCTCACGAGGAAAACCCGGAATGCCCGATTGCAAGCTATGAGTGCGATGGCGGGATTTTGGGCCGTGTGTATATTTACGACACGGAAGAACAAGCTGCTGAAGCATGGAACAGGAGGGCTGACAATGGCAAAATGGATTAAGTGTAAAAACAGGTTGCCGGAAATGCACGAGGATGTACTCGTGTTATTTGACAATGGTAATGAAACAAACATGGCTGTTGGGTTTCTTTGCGATATTGATGAGCATCTCACATCTTGGTGCGCATACGCCGACTGCGGGTACTACACAGATTGCGACGAATCACCGGTATACTGGATGCCGCTACCTATGCCACCAAAAAGTCTTAGGACTGAACAGGAGGGCTGAACATGGCTAAAGCGGTACTTGTCAGCATTCGCCCGGAGTGGGCGAAAAAGATTCTGGCTGGAGAGAAAACGCTGGAAGTCCGAAAGACCCGCCCGAAGCTGGGAACACCGTTCAAGTGCCATATCTATTGCACTATGGATCACCCTTATATTTCCATATCCTGCGGGGAATTGGACAAGCTCAATTATCGCACAAATACCGTTGGTCGGTGTAATGGCAAGGTCATTGGCGAGTTCACCTGTGACCGGATTTATGAGCTTGCGCCTCTCAACCATGCACCGGATGACGTAGAAAAGCAAGCTTGCCTGACACGGGAAGAAATTGTGAATTACCTAAAGGGAACCGGCTACGGCTGGCACATTTCCAAGTTGCAAATCTACGATACGCCGAAACTGCTGAGCGCGTTCAAGGGGCTATGTAAAATTGAGGTTGGGTGTGGGGAATGCCCTTATTACAACTACACCAAAATGGAATGTGATGGCCGGACAATTAAACGCCCGCCCCAGAGCTGGTGCTACGTGGAGGAACAGCGATGGCCTTACGTAAACTTGCTCTGATGCACCGTTTTTTCGGCGTTTTGGATGGGCATACGTGCCGGGAGTGTAGCAACTTCATAAAGGGCAAGTATCACGATAAAGTGCTTTGCAAATGCAAAGTATACGGGCTTACCCATAGTGAAGCGACGGATTGGGCGGGACGATGGATGGCCTGTGGGGCATTCAATCGGGCAATAAGCCGCAAGCCCCTTGTGAGAGAAGTCGTCCCGGAACGGAAGCGGAAAGAGGCCGACAATACGCCCATTGATGGGCAGATTAGTTTGGAGGAATTGAAATGAGTGATTACATTAGCCGGGAGGCATTTAAGAAGAAATACCTCTGCTGTGGGTATTTGCCAGAAATGTCAGAAAAGGAATTTGACGAGTTCCCCGCCGCAGACGTAAAGCCGGTGCGGCGTGGGAAATGGAATATCCGGGTTTCGGATGAACGTACCTTATGCCTGGAATGCTCGGTGTGTGGCCGCAGAGTTGATAACTTCAACCTGCACCGTCTGCTGATATTCGGAGAATACGAGGCGGCCTGCCGGAGATATCCGTATTGCCATTGCGGTGCAAAAATGCAAGGAGCAGGCAAGGAGAAGGAGGTGGAGTGATGGAAAAGAACAATTGCTTGCGTTGTAATTTTCGCCATACGGACAATGGAAACTACACTGCTGTCGGGGGATTCTGCACGGCGGTAGCGGCGGCGCACTGCTCGCTGCTGCGGAAACATTTAGATACGGGGCTGACACCGGAAGAAGTCCACAGTATGTCTGGCGAGTGGTGCGCAATGATGTCAGCGCTGAACGGCATCGGAAGTTATGACCGCCTGCGCGAGCTTGCCGAGGCCGACAGGGACGGGCGACTGGTGGTGCTGCCGTGCAAGGTGGGGGATATTGTGTACGGATTCCACGGGGAAAAGACCATATTGCCGATGGTGGCAAAATGGATTGAATCAAACACCGACGGATGGTGCATTGCAGCCCAATACACTCCAATGGCCCCAAAGTTTTATCGGTTTTCCGATTTTGGCAAGACCGTATTCCTGACCCGCGAGGAAGCGGAGAAAGCATTGGAGGCGATGAAGGATGGCTGATTACATAAGCCGGGAAGCGGCGAGTGCGGATGAGCGCAAACACAAGATAAAAACACCATTCGCCAGAATCGTCGTGGGAGGAGCACCTGAAAAGCCGTGCTACAACATCTGGTACTTTGACCCAACGGACGGAGAATGTCACATTGGATTTGGTTCGTACTGCCTTGATAATGTGTTTAATTGGCTTGCAGAAGAATTTGGGGTCATGGAACCCCGCGCCGACGTGAGGCTGGTGCGGAATGGGCGGTGGGTTCGTCCACACTGGCGGAACAGTAGTTATTGCTGCGACTGTTCCGAGTGTGGCGGAGAAGCGATGCACAGAGAATATCAGTGGAACAAAAAAGGTATTTACCCGATCTGCCCCAACTGCGGCGCAAAAATGTGTTTGGAGGATAACGATGAAAGTTGAACGAGCAATTGAAATTCTGAACCCGGAACACCGGGAGCATTACGAAAGTATAGACCCCGTGAATGAGGCTTGCCGGATGGGCATGGAGGCGTTGGAGCGGACAAGGTGGATTCCGTGCAGTGAGGGGTTGCCGGAGAGCGATGAAGTCTGGCAAAAATACATCGTAGTATGCCGATACAGGTATCGGGACATCTGGGACGATATGGACGAAAATGCGGTGGTTACGGTTGCTGACTACTGCCACGAGCAGAAGGTTTGGAGCATGGACGGAGGCGCGGTTATAAACGCTCTGATCGACAGTGAAGATGTTCAACCGTGGGCAAGCTACATCACCCACTGGATGTCGCTGCCTGAACTGCCGAAGGAGGAAAACGATGAAACGATTGACGGTTGAACACTGGCAAAGCCTTGATCCGTGGGAATGCTGCGGGCAGGATAACTACTGCATGCGCCCCAGCAATAAGCCGGGTGGGTGCCGAAATGGCTGCATAGTGCCAAAACTCTATACTCGCCTTGCACAGTATGAGGATACAGGGCTTTCACCAATGGGAATGCACCTACTCCCATCACCGCCGAAGGAAGGAGGCGCAGAGAATGGCTGATTTTATCGAGGTGCATCAGCAGGGCAAGCCCCAGCTGGTTAATCTGGACTGGGTGGAGAATATATGGCCAACGGAAAACGGGACGCAGATTTATTTTGCGTTTGCCAGCCCTGATGATGTATCACAGGCTTTTATAACAACAGATGAAAGCTACGACAAGATCAAACACATTATAGCCTATCAGCGGGGCAAAAGGGGGTAAATCGGAATGAGTGAAAGACAAGAACACCGTCAGCGCCTTAACGCTAGAATTGCTTACGCCGCCGCTATTGAGCGGTGGGCGAAGAATCAGCCGTCACGCATTCGGTTCTTTGCCGTCAGACGGTGGCTGAAAGGGATGCCGAGGAAGGAGGATTTTTATGCGGTTGATTGATGCAGACAACGCACTGGAATTGTTCCGGGCAGAGTACCAGAATACGGGAAATCTGATAAAGCAAGGCGAAAAGCAGCTTGATAGCCTTGCAGAGGGGTACACGGAAGCGGCGCACATAATCAAGCACATTTCGCCAACCGTTGATGCCGTGCCGGTAGTCCGGTGCAAAGATTGCAAGCATTACAAACCGGATGAATACGAATGTGGATGTGATTTTGCCGGGGGGCTACCGTATGTAAAAGCTGGCGATTTTTGCAGCTATGGGGAGAGAAATGAGGATGAAAATGGAAGAACTTAACGGCTACACACCACCTGCCAGCTTGAATTTAAGCGATTTCCAGGATGCTATTGGAGATGCCGTAGTACAGGCGATTATAAAAATTGGTATCCGGGTGAATCGGGAAGAACTTCTGAAAGCCCTGAAATATGACAGAGGGCAGTACAAGGCGGGGTATGATGCAGGCTTCGCAGATGGGTTCATTGAAACGCTCCATACCGTCCGCTGCCGGGACTGCATCCACCGGCAGGGAGACGAAAACCCTATGTGTATGCTGCATACCGAGCCTTACCCAAATGCCAGAGGTTACAAGGGCGAGGCTGTTTGCGTGGAAATGAACGGCTTTTGCAGCTACGGAGAAAGGAGAAAATCGAATGAAAATAACGCTTGAAATTCCCAATGGTTTGTGCGGCTGCTTCCTGACCGGCTTTGTGCAAACATACCCCGGGCTGAGGCTGGTATGCTATCCGCTGGATAGCGACGATCTGCACGATGGGGCAGAAATCAAACTGCCATGGGAGGAACAGAAGCAATGAGCGATAAACCCACTTACATGGACTGCTGGCACTTTATCGCCCCGCTGATTCCGGTGGACGCTGACTACACAATGGATATTTACGTCATGGTGTTTAACGCCTTGAAAGAAGCGGAGAAAAAACGGATTGCCAAGAAGAAAGGAGAAACATAAATGATTAAAATAATCGGCGCAGTTCTTTTGCTTATTGTACTTTTGCTCATCTGCGTTTTTCTTGCTGCACTTCTGGTGAGCGGTATTCTTGCGATCGCCGAGGATATCATCGATACGTATCGGGAGATAAGAGATGAATAACATAAGCAATAAACCGGACTATCTCACCCTGTGCTCCATAGCCGCCCAGAAGGCCGGGACGAGCTATGGCAAGTACATGGCAATGCACGGATACCACCCGCCAATTCAGGCTGATGTGGAGGACGTGGAAGCCCCGCAGGGCATTTCTAAAATCTGCCCCCAATGCGGGAAGGAATTCACGCAGGGGAAAATCAAGCAGAAAATCTATTGCAGCTTGGAGTGCCAGAAAGCCCACGCCCAGAGAGCCGCTAAAAGGAGATACCGTGACAGAAAAAATAAGGAATTGGAGGTACATGAATAATGGCAGAACAGGATTTCAAATTTGATGATGCGCTGCTCATGAAGACTGCACGCGAGATGCTTGCAAAAAAATTGACCGAAACAGTGAAGGAGGTCGCCAAGTCCGGGGAATGGGAGATCCCCACCGTTGAGCAGGAGGAATCTGAACCGGAAAAGATTATCCGGAGGATGTTTGCAAAATACGCCTACGGCAACGTTCCGGAGTGGTTCGCTTCTGCGGTGTCTGCGACGTCTTATGTGCTGTCTGTGGACAAGGGAAAGGGGATTGAGTGTATTTCCGTCTTGCACACGGCAGCAGAACGGGCACCGGCTGAAATTCGGATGACGGCGCAGACAAAACTGCTTATGGTATGCCAAGAAACCGGGATGATTGGCGGTATCGGCTGCCTGCCTGTTCTCTAGGAGCAACATGGAATACAAGGACGGCAGGAAGTACTGCGTTGGTTGCCGGTATTTCTTCGGGTACCACGAGGGCGGCAAGTGCTGCAATTACATATTCGTCCATGGGGAAAAGCGGCCTTGCCCGCCTGGGAAGAATTGCACCGAAAGGAGGGAGAAGACGGAGAATAGGAGACGGGGTTTAATATTATAGCATTATCCATGTATAGTATATATTAAATATAATCTTATATCTTGTGTGTATTGTGTATATCTATACAGGGATTTACTTAAGAAAAGAAAGGAGAACTTCTGAAAATGTGTCTGTTTTGCAAGGCATACAATGATAAGCGGGAAATCGCCGCCCGGTTTCTGGCTGATGGCAAACGGATGGATATTTCCGCCGCAATCGTTGAACGGTATTTTAACCAGAATGGCCGGTACTGTGGACGCAGCATAGACTATATCAAGGACGGCAATGGCGCACCCCTGAACTATTGCCCGACTTGCGGAAAGAAACTGGGGGATACGGCATGACCAAAATAACAAACTGCCCGAACTGCGGTGCGCCACTGCATGGGACGAAATGCGACTACTGCGGGACTACGTTTCTTGACCTGATCGACATTGAACCCGGTGAGGTATGCAGCGTTAGACTGAGATACATGGGGCATGAGATGACCGCCCAGATGCGTGCGAACATAGTGTCTATAGGCGCGGATTATCCCAGTTACGAACCTGTTCCGCTTTTAGGCGATAGCTACGTTTCATATATTGCACGTCGCCCGGGAATAACGATGAAACTCGAACTGGTTTCCGTTTAATATATAATACATATGTTTATATATTATTATATATAAATCTTATTCTTTGTACTGTGTATGTGTTATGGTAAAGAATATAAGTAAATTTACTAAGATAGTAAAGGAGGAGCGGAATGAACTGGAAGTATGAGGCCATTGAAAAGCTCAAAGAATACAGTGCGAAAAGACAATCCCTGAAAAGCATCCCCGAAGAAATGGCACGGCTGGAATCCGCTATGCAGAGTATCCGAAGCGCCACGGCTGACGGTACGCCGGTAAGCGGCGGTGGCTCCGGCCGGGAAGATATGATGCTGTCGAATATCGTTCACCGTGAGGAACTGGCGCGTTCGCTGGAACAGGCGAGAAAATGGGTGTCGCTTGTGGATTCCGGGCTTGAATCGCTTAGCGTCGATGAAAAGAAAATACTGAGCAGATTCTACATAAGCCCGGCTAGAGGCAACGTCGATGCCCTGTGTGAAGAACTTGGAGTGGAAAAAGCTCAGGTTTACCGCCGCCGAGATTCAGCACTACGACATTTCACGCTATGCCTGTATGGGCAGACTGAAAGCTGAAAAATGAGAAAAAAATGAGACGATTTTTCAGTTTGAATGTGCTATACTGGTAAAAAAGAAAAAGCGGAAGAGGCTTGGGATTGTTCCTGAGCCTCTTTTTGCATGGCGCGGCAGACAAGCGAGTCGGGTACCCTCTCCCCAACAGAAGGCCGTTTGAATCGGCCTCGCGCCAAATTATTTTGTATGAGCGGTGGTGCTATGGCTGCAAGGATTACAGATCGGAAGAAAAAAAGAATAATTGCCGACTGGATAGAAATGCAGTCGTACAGCGCCGTTGCAAAAAAGCATGGCGTAACTCACCAGACTGTAAAAAGGATTGTTAGCGCTTCACCGGATATCGCCCAAAAAGTGCAGCAAAAAAAAGAAGAGAATACCGCCGACATGATGGCGTACATGGAATCACAAAAAGCGGCGATGCAAGAAGCAATCACTCTGCATCTGAAAGCGCTCACAGACCCCGAAAAGATTTCAGCCGCAACATTAAGCCAGATTGCAACATCTTTCGGGATTATTGTCGATAAGGCCACAAGAAACACGGCAAGCGGAAATGATAGTCTCAATAAGCTGGATGGGCTAATTAAGGAGTTTAGAGATGCTATTAAGCCCGAAACAGATTGAATTCGCAAGGTACGGTAATCACCGATGGAATTTCAAGGGCGGCGCGACCCGAAGCGGGAAAACATATCTTGATTTCAAATGGATTATTCCAATGCGGATTCGAGAACGAGCTGGGAAAGATGGGCTTTCCGTGATTTTGGGTGTTACAAAATCCACAATAGAGCGAAATGTGCTAGAACCTATGCGGAATCTGTACGGTGATAAACTTGTCGGTGCGATTTCCAGCGATAACACGGCGTGGATTTTCGGCGAGAAGTGCTATTGTCTGGGCGCGGAAAAAGTGTCTCAGGTATCGAAGATTCGCGGCGCGTCCATCAAGTATTGTTACGGCGACGAGGTCGCGGACTGGTCGGAGGAAGTTTTTGCCCTCCTGAAAAGCCGGCTTGATAAGGAGTATTCCTGCTTCGATGGCACATACAATCCACAGTATCCCAACCACTGGCTAAAGAGATTCCTTGATAGTGATGCCGATATTTTCAGCCAAGAATACACAATAGACGATAATCCATTTTTACCCCCCACTTTTGTTGAAAATCTGAAAAAAGAATATGCCGGAACGGTGTTCTATGATAGGTACATTTTGGGGAAATGGACGCTGGCAGAGGGGCTTATATACGATTTTTCCGAAGCGAATATCACGGATGAAGTGCCGGAAGCCGGGGAATATTACATTTCCTGCGACTATGGCACGCTTAATCCGTTCTCGGCGGGGTTGTGGTGTGTAAATCATGGGCGTGCCGTTCGCGTGGATGAGTATTACTATTCCGGAAGGGACAAGCAATACCAGCTCACGGACGAGGAATATTATGCCGAGGTCGAAAAGCTGGCTGGTGACAAAAATATACGGCACATTATCGTTGACCCGTCAGCGGCATCTTTCATTGCGTGCATAAAAAAACATGGCCGTTTCTCGGTTCGCAAGGCAAAAAACGATGTAATGTACGGAATTCGGCTCACTTCTGCAATGCTGCGTGCCGGGGCTATTAAGATTGGCTCTGATTGCGGTGACGCAATTCGGGAATTTGGCCTTTATCGTTGGGACGAGGATTCCACAGATGATAAGCCGATCAAAGAAAATGACCATGCGATGGACGATATTCGTTACTTCTGCGCGACTGTGTTACGCAGAAACCGGGAGACGCGGGAAATCGTTGGGAGAATTTGTGATGAGAATGATTAAAAAATGGCTTGTCGATCGTGCGCCTATCTGGGCGAAAGCGTCGCTGCAAGCCGATATCAGGACGCTTGAAGCGGAAAATCGGAAGCTTCGGGCGGAAGTGGATACTTTGAACGCCTATATACAGGGCTTGCAGTATGCAACCCGTGCGCTGCGGCGCATCACGATCAACGCAGGAGGAGAAAAGCGTGATTTATCCGAACAGTGATTATGAAATGGCGTTTCGCGCCGTTGACATGACATCTCCGGGAATGAAAGAGGCCATCCAGAGGTGGCAGGATCTGTATTATGAGAAGGCCGCGTCCCCGGATTATGACCCGTGCCAGCGGATTCCATATACCATCGTCCGTAAACTGACAAAGACGGCATTTTCGGAGTATTCGGCATCCAGCAAAGACGCGTTTGTTTCCGAAATCCTCGATGCGGCAGACGCGAAAAAGAAAAGCGCCATGCAAAAAGCCTTAATCTGCGGAGAAAGCGGCTTAAAGCCTATCCCGACGGGCAGCGGTTTCCGTTTCGCAGTTGTGAGCAGACCAAACATTCTAGTATTTGGCCGGGACGGGGACGGGAATATGACCGACATCGGCATGGCAGAACACAGCATCCGTGACAGATTCTATTACACACTGTTGGAACGGCGCACGGTGGACGATAGCGGGTATCTGACCATTACCAACAGACTGTATCGGTCGAACGACCAGAACAGCTTGGGGCATACTGTGGCGCTTACAGAGCTGCCACAGTATGCGGAACTCGCAGAAGAATACACGTTCCCTGAGCCGCTGGGAAGCGTCGGCGTTGCATGGCTGAAAACGCCGATTGACAACAGTGTGGACGGGAGCCCAGACGGGGTATCCGTTTATGACGCGGCTGTCGGCCTGATTGAAAATATCAACCGGAACGAGGCGCAGATCAACGGAGAGTTTGAGCGTGGGAAAAGCCGGATTATTGCCAGCGCGGATATGCTGGAGGTTGACGAGGTCGGCGGGCGGAAAAACCTGTCCGCAAGCGTATTTACCGCAGTTGATGAATCCCCCGACGATATAGGCATCACTATTTTCTCCCCGGCGCTGCGGGAACAGTCATATCTTGCCAGAAAAACGGAATATCTCCGGAATGTGGAGAACGTGATAGGCTTAAAGCGCGGGCTGCTGTCCGAGGTGGAGGCCGCAGAAAGAACGGCTACCGAGGTGACGTCCTCTGAGGGCGATTACAACCTGACGATTATCGATTTTCAGCAGATGTGGGAAAGCGCACTGCGAGAGGCCGTCAGGCTGTGCGGCGTTCTGGGGCGGATGTACCGCGTACCCGGTGCCCACGACGTGGAAGATGATTCCGTTGTCGTGGATTGGGGCAACGGCGTTCTGTTCGATGAGGAAAAGACCTGGGCTGACTATAAAGACATGGTCGCGGCGGGGCTGCTGAAACCTGAGATTGCACTCGGGTGGAAATTCAACATGCCCCGGGATACGGAAGCACAGTTAGCGAAAATTCGGAAGAAGTACATGCCGGAAGTCGTAGAGGACGGTGAATAACTGTGCTGACCGCTGACCAGATTGAAGCCCTTGGAAATAAGGCACAGCAGCTCATTGCCCCGGTGACAGAGTTCCTGATTCAGGATATTGCAAGGCGAATTGCGGAAGCTGGCCAATTCACCAGCACAGCGGCCTATCAGACGTGGAGACTTCAACAGTTGGGGATTTCTCAGCGGCAGTTAAAAAAGGAGCTTCGAAAGCGGCTGAAAGTATCCCACCGGGAGCTTCGGCGGCTGATAGAACAGGCCGGGGAAACCGGATACAGTTATGACATCCGGAAACACCCCTATGTACAGGCGGTTCCATTCCGCAGCAATGAGGCCTTGCAGAAGATTGTGTCTGCGGCGGCGCAACTGGCCGATTCTGAGCTGGATAATATCACCCAGACAATGGGTGCTGTCATGCCAAATGGAAAGGCTGTGGGGCTTACAGACGCTTACAGACAGGCTTGCGATTTCGCCTTTACGAAGGTTTCGACGGGGGCACAGGATTATGCATCTGCTATCCGGGAGGCTACCCGGAATCTTGCGGAAAAGGGGATTGTCACAATCGACTATGAATCCGGCGTTCATACCTCCATGGAAGCCGCTGTTCGGCGTAGCGTTATGGGCGGCTTGGGACTGATGCAGGAGCAGATCAGCCAGCAGACCCACGATGATTTCGGCTGTGACGGCTGGGAGATATCCGCTCACGCGGCCAGCGCCCCCGACCATGAGCCGATTCAGGGCAGGCAGTACAGTGACGCAGAATACGAGAAACTGAATAACTCCCTTGTGCGGCGTATCGGTACGCTGAACTGCGGACATGCGGCTTTCCCGATTATTCTGGGTGTTGATTCTCCGCAATACACGCCGGAGGAACTGGACAAATTCAGGAAAGATAACGAAAAAGGCATTGACTACGACGGGAAGCACTACACCGCGTATGAGGCTACCCAGCGCCAGCGGCGGCTTGAATCCGCCATCCGGAAGCAGAAACGCAGGATTCTGGTTGATGAGGCCACAGGGGACAAAGAGGACTTACAGCGCAACCAAATCAAATATCAGGTTCTGAATCAGGAATATAGGCGCTTTTCCGAAGCGGCAGGACTGCGGATGCAGCATGAGCGCATGGAAATGCCCGGGTTTGGTGCAAAACAGGCCGCAAAGGCGGAGAAATCCTCAGAACCGTTATAATCAAGTTGATTGAAGCAACTATTCGGGTTTTCCGAACGGTTGCTTTTTTCATACCATTTTTGCCGTGGCAGGCGTAAAACAAGCCGACAGCAGGGGACGCAACCCCCATATAACAAAGCATAGCTGAGAAAGGAAGTATATGAAACGCGAGTTTTTGCAGAATTTCAAGGTAGGAGACCAGCCCCTGAGCAAGGAGATCATTGACGAGATCATGGCAGAGAATGGCCGGGATATCGAAGCGGCTAAGAAACCTTTTGCTGACTATGACACCATCAAGAGCCAGCTGAGTGAGGCGCAAAAGACCATTTCCGGCTTTAAGGAGCAGGACATCGATACCATCAAGCAGTCCGCCAAGGATTGGGAAAAGAAGTACAACGATGCCATTGCCGAGAGCAACCGGAAGATCGCGGATATGGAATTCTCCCACGCCCTGGATGCCGCCATCACCGGAGCAAAGGGTAAAAGCACCAAGGCGATCCGGGCGCTACTGGACATCGATACTTTGAGAAGTAGCAAGAACCAGGAAACGGACATTAAGGCCGCTCTGGAAGCTCTCCGGAAGGACAGCGGCTATTTGTTCGATGACGGCAAAACGCCGCCCCCCTATGCCGGGAAGACCGGTACAGGGCAGCAGGAGCCTAACGGCGAACCGACGACACTCGCCGGTGCGCTCAGGGCAAATTACAACATGAAGTGAAAGGATGATTTTTAACTATGGCAATTACTCTTGCAGAAGCAAAGGTCGGCATGGCCGACAAGGTCGATCAGCAGGTGGTCGACGAGTTCCGGCGCAGTTCTCTGTTGCTGGACAGACTGGTGTTTGATAACGCCATTTCCCCCGGTACCGGCGGTTCTACTCTGACTTACGGTTACATTCAGCTGAAAACCCCCTCCACCGCGGCTGTCCGTGCTATCAACAGCGAATACACCGCAGGCGAGGCGAAGCGGGAGGAAAAGACCGCCAAGGCCGTTATCATGGGCGGTTCCTTCCAGGTCGACCGTGTGATTCAGAGCACCTCCGGAGCCATTGATGAGCTGGCATTCCAGGCGCAGCAGAAGATCAAGGCAACCAGCAACTATTTCCACAATCTGGTGATCAACGGCACCTCCGCCGCGTCCGGCACCGGGTACGTCACGAACACCTTCGACGGCCTGAGAAAGGCTCTGGCGGGCACCTCCAACGAGTTCACTACGGACATTGACCTGTCCGATTCCACCAAGCTGGACAGCAACGCCAATGCTTTCGTTGACCAGCTGGATCAGCTGACCCACATGGTGGACGGCGGCGCTTCTCTGCTGCTGATGAACACCACCATGCTGCTGAAAGTTCGTGCGGCTGCCCGCCGTGCGGGGTATTACGACCGCAAGAAGGACGACTTCGGCAGGGCTGTGGAGTACTTCGGCGATATCCCCATCATGGACGCCGGTATGTACTACAACGGCACCAAGTCTGTGGATGTCATCGACACCTCCACCCCCAGCACCACCGCCGCCGGTACTTCCAGCATCTACGCTGTGAATATCGCCCTGGACGGTTTCCACGGCATTTCCCCCACCGGAACCGGTGTCATCAACAGCTATATGCCCGATCTGAAAGCCCCCGGCGCTGTGAAGAAGGGCGAAGTGGAGCTGGTGGCCGGTGTCGTGCTTAAGAACACGCTCAAGGCGGCGGCGCTGAACGGCATTATCCTGAAACCCAAGACCGCGTAACGGAAAGGAGACGCCCTGATGATTGACTATGATTTTTACATAAGCAGCTTTCGGGGCGACGCTATCCCCGCAGAGGACTGGAACACGTGTGAAGCCCGTGCGGCGACGCAGCTGGCAAGATACAAGCGCATATACACGGTAAAGGCACCGGAGGAAAACTCCGAAGCCCTTGCCGTGTGCGCCATGGCGGAGGCTATTCACGGCTTTGATCTGATTACCAACGGTGAGGGCGGCGCTGTTCAGTCTGCGTCTATCGGCTCCGTTTCGGTGAGCTATGGCAGCGGGAACGGTGTTGATGTCAGCGCCAAGGGGCAGTCGCGGGAATTGTATCGCTGCGCCTGCCTGTATCTCGATATCTACCGGGGGTGCTAGCTATGGTGAGAATCAAGCGCCGCAGCTGCCCCGTAGACTACCGGCTGTGCAATCAGGCGGTCACGGTATACCACCGGGACGGCGACAAAGTAACCAGAACAGTACACGATAGAGCCTTTTTGGATTACAAAAAAATCGAGAATGTGGACAAGACCGGCAGTAAGGAAGTCAATTCCTTTCTGCTGGTCATTCCCTGCTCAGAGGTATGCGTTTATCCGGAGGATAAGGTGCTGCTGGGTGCCGGGGGGGAAATCACGGCGGCGCAGTGGCCGTCCTTCATTCCGGTGAAGGTTCCCGGGCTGGTTGTTGTGAAGTACGTTGACCCAAAATACTGGGGCGGCAAGTTGGTTCATGTGGAGGCGGGCGGATGAAAACACGGATAAGGGTTGATATGAAACCCGTCGACACCATTCTCACAAGGCTTGGCGTCAATAAAACCGGCGATGTGCAGATGCAGCTTACCCGGATAGTGAACAAGCGGATAACGCGGTACATGCCGTTCCGAACCGGTGTGCTTTCCACGAAGCTTAAGTATATTTCAAGCCCGACAGAGATCACGGTTATGGCACCATACGCCCGGTATCAGTACTACGGCAAAGTCATGGTAAATGCCAAAACCGGGAAAGGCCCCGCTTTCATTCCGGGAGTTGGATACCGGTACAGAAAAGGAACCGTGCTGAGAGCGACTGATCGGGATTTGAACTATGACACCACCAAGAACCAGCAGGCGGGACCGTTCTGGGACAGACGCATGATGGCGGCAGAGAAAGACCAAATTGCGCACGACTTACAGGCTTATATCAACAGGAGGAGCGGAATATGACGGCGCTTGAAAAAATCAAGGACTTTCTCGGGCAGTACCCCGGCGCGGATATCTTCCGCGATTTCCATGTTGACTACACAGACCAGATTCCGTTCAACAGCGGTGTTTTCCCTTCCGGGCTTGTGGAGATTTCCAGAACACGGGATATCCTTGGGAACACAACAGTAATCAATCAGTACAATTTTGGGTTGTACTACGTGTTCGAGAAGTCCCCGGGGGATGATACCGGAGCATCTGAAAATGCGGGCTGGGTCATGGACTTTCAGGAGTGGGTGCAGAAAATGTCCGTTATGGGCAATGCCCCCACCTTTGGGGATGACCCGAGGGCGGAGAAAATCACCGCGCAGAACGGCGTTCTGTACGGTGCAGACGAAGAAGGGACGGCAATGTACATGGTACAGCTGTCCGTTCAATTCAAAAAACGATTTATGAGGTGAAATAATGGCAGATTTAGAGTTTAACACCGCACCCGGCCAGACCGTAGACCGTGAGCTGCTGATCGCGTACCTGAACACCGGAACAACCTCTGCTCCTGTGTGGTCGCCGATTGGCAGCCGCGTCACGGATTCCAGCATGGAATACGACTGGCAGGAGGAATCCAGCAAGGATATCCTCGGTACGACCAGAAGCACGATGAAAAAGCCCATCATCACGCAGACCTTTGACCCGTGCGATCTGGATGCCGGAGACGCTGCGGTTCTGAAAATTTGGAACCTGGCTGTCAAGGAGCAGAACGTGGCAGCACTGACCAATCAGGACATGCTGATTGTGCATCTGTACGCCGGTACTAAGGACACGGCGGCATTTGCAGAGCGCTACAGCGCCTGCATGGTCAAGTCGTCCAGCCTTGGCGGCGAGGGCGGCGGCTTTGTTGGAATGCCGATGGACATTACATACGGCGGCGCACGCACGGTAGGTACTGCGGCGGTAAGCGCCGGAACCGTTACGTTCACGGCTGATACCTGATGCAAATACGGGGCGGTGAGAGCCGCCCCGAAATCTTTGGAGGGATTATGAAAGAACTGACACTGAATACCGGCGAAATCGAGTATAGGCTTAACGATAAATGCACGGTTCGGTTTAACCCTACAGACCCCGCATTTGCCGACCGAATTTATTCGGCGCTCGACGAGCTGTCCCGGAAGCAGGAAAGCAAGAACCCGGACAACATGAGTACAAGAGAAACGTTTGACTACCTCCGGAAGCTGGACGCAGAGATGCGGGAGACGATTGACGGTTGCTTCGATACCCCTGTATGCGAGCCGTTGTTCGGCAAAATGAGCGTGTATGCAAGCGCGGAGGGGATGCCCCTGTGGATGAATTTAATGCTTGCCATTATCGACGAGTTCGATGATGGAATTAAGCGGGAAAAGGCGTTCCACAGCGAAAAACTGGCGAAATATACAAAGAAGTACAGCCGATGATGTACGAACTTCCGACATCTGTTAACGTATGCGGAACAGATTATGATATTGAGACGGATTTTCGGGCGATCCTGGATATATTCGGCGTTCTGGAAGACCCGGATTTGACGGGCGATGAAAAGGGAATTGGGATGCTGGGAATCTTCTATAAGGGTTTCCGGGATATGCCCGTGGAGCATTTCAGCGATGCCGTTCAAAAATGCTACTGGTTTATCAATGGCGGCAACGACAAAGTCTGCAAAAACGCCACAAAGTTGATGGACTGGGAGAAGGACTTTCCGATTCTGATTGCCCCGGTAAACCGCATTGCCGGGACGGAAGTCCGCTCAATGCCGTATTTGCACTGGTGGACGTTTCTTTCATACTACATGGAAATCGGAGACTGCTTTTTTGCACAGGTTGTGCGGATACGGGATTTGAAGGCGAAAGGAAAACTGAAAGACAAAGCGGATAAGGACTTCTACCGGCGAAACAGGGACGCTGTGGATATAAAGACGCAGTATTCCGACACGGAGAACGAGATTATTAAGGCGTGGACATAAAAACCGCCCTCAGGAGAGGGCGGTTAAATCCAGGCCTTATTTCAAAAATTGACCGTTTGCATCGCGGAATCCACCAAATGCAATTGAAAAAATATCAACGATCCAGCCAATACCAAAAACGCCACCTGTGAGTAAGTATAGTATGCCAGTTCCGGTTTTTCCAACGTAAAAACGGTGAATCCCTATTCCTCCGAGGAAAATGCAAAGGAGAAGTGCTGTAACCTTGCTCTTTTGACTTAAGACAGGCATAGAAGCGACATTTGCATTGTTGTTCTGGATAATGATTGTTGGTTGACTTGCTGGCTGCCTGATGCCCGAAAATCCGCAATATTGGCATGGCATTTCAGCGGTCTCTTTTCCGCAATTCTGGCAAAACATGAATACCCCTCCTTAACAATTCCACGCCGCTATTTTCCACTTATGGGAAATAGCGTTGTGTTAACAATTTCATAATATCATACCCGAAATTAAAATGCAAGTAGGTGTTTATATGCCAAATCCTGACGGTTCGATTGTTTTTAGCACTGAGATCGATAATAAAAAAGCGCAAGCAGAGCTTGAAAAACTGGAAAAGAAGATTTCTGCACTGGAAAGCAAGGCAAGTCAAGCGGAAGCGAAGAAAATGCCGTTGGAAGAACAGGCGAATTCCTTGGGCGCGGCGCTGGATGATGCGAAGCAGAAACTTGAAGCATTAAAATCCAGCAGTGCATCTTCTGGGGCAATTAGTAACCAAGCGGAGACTGTCAATTCTTTGCAGTACCAGTGGGATCAAGTTAACAACAAGATCGACAAGTATAATCTCGATATAGAAAAAGCCAATGGCGATATTGGCATAGCAAAAGATCGGGCGGGGGAACTCGCCGCTGAACTCGCTACCGCTGGCCATAATTCCGAAAAGATGAACAACGGCGTCAAGAAAGCGGCGAAAAGTGCAAAAGGCTTTGCAAGCCGCCTGAAATCCGTCGTTACATCTGCACTTGTGTTCACGGTAATTACACAAGCACTTTCAAAATTCCGGGACTGGATTGGAAATGTAATCAAGGTCAGCCCGGAAGCAACGGCGGCTATTGCGAAGCTCAAGGGCGCTTTGCTTACGCTGGTGCAGCCGTTGGTGAACATCATCATTCCGGCGTTCACAAAGTTCGTAAATATCCTTGCGGCGATAATCAGCAAAATCGCCAGCGTATTTGCGGTGCTGACAGGCTCAACCGTGGAATCGTCCCGGGCGGCGGCAAAAGCACTGAATCAGCAGACCTCCGCGCTGAACGGCACGGGCGCAGCGGCAAAAGAAGCGAAAAAGCAGCTTCTCGGTTTCGATGAAATCAACCAGCTTACAAAAGACACATCTGGCGGCGGTGGTGGCGGCTCGGGTACGATTGCGCCTGATTTTTCAGCGCAAGAATTTGATAGCACATTCTTAGATACGATTTTAGAAAAGGTCGGCAAAATCGCGGCGGATGTTTGGGCAATCATAGAAGATGTCAGGAATTTTGTAACTGACTTTCTTTCCGGGGAATGGGGAGATGCAATAGATGATCTCGTTTCGTTCTGTGGGAACGTCAGGAATTTAATCGTAGATCTTCTTGAATTTGTGGATTACATAGTTGGGATGGGGATAGATTCGATCATCGAGAAATTTGGTTTGGCCGAAACTCCCATCGGGGATATGCTTGAATCCATAAAAGGGATGTTCCATGACGCGTCTGAGTTTATTATTGCACTGCTCAACGGTGATCTTGATGGTATGAAAGAATCTCTGGATTCGTTCTTCGAACATTACAAGAATTTCGGTTTGTCGCTGCTTGACTTTGCTAATCAAGGAATTAACAGCCTACTGGACTGGATTGATAATGCAACCAATGGGCGCTTCAAAAATGAAATTGCAACGATCAGACAGTTCATTAACGGCCTGGTTGATTCCGTGAAGCAAATATTCGGCGGACTAATTGATTTCATTTCCGGAATGTTCACAGGGAACTGGGAAAAGGCCTGGAATGGAATCATGAATATTTTTGCAGGGGCCTGGAATGGCGTTATCTCTATTCTGGAGGGCGCGGTTAACAAGATTATGGATGGGGTCAGAGCCGTTGTCAATGAAACAATCAGGCTATTAAACCTTATCCCTGGCGTAAATATTTCCGTCAAGGGCGTGGATTGGGGTCGAGTTTCGTTTGGCGCGATAAAGGCTCCCCGCCTTGCTCAGGGCGCAGTTATCCCGCCTAACCGTGAATTTTTGGCCGTCCTGGGCGACCAGAAAAATGGAACAAACGTTGAAGCCCCTCTGGAAACCATTAAACAGGCTGTTGCGGAGGTGCTTTCCCAGAACGGTTTCGGCGGGGAAATCACGATCAAGTTCACCGGCGACCTTGCGACCCTTGCGCGGGTGCTGACACCTGAGATCACCCGTCAGCAGCGCCGGACACAGCGGGCATTGGGGGGGTAGTATGGCAAAACCATATTTCAAAATCAACGGCGTGGACATCCTCCACCTCACTCAGGAGGGCGGCATAAAATGGCAGCGCAACGATGTGGAAAGCCCCAACGCTGGGCGAACCATGGACGCTACCATGCACCGTGGCCGGGTGGCGCAGAAATACCGGGCTGATATCACGTGCATGGATATGAACCGCGCGGAAGAGCTTGCGCTTATGGCTCTGATAAACCCGGAGTTTGTCACAGTGGAAACGAACCTACACCCGCTATACGGGAGCCAGACGGCGCAATATTATTCCAACAACGTTCCCGCTTCGATCTCCTACGTTGACCCCGATACCGGGGAATCGGTATGGACGGGTATTTCCTTCCCGCTGATCGAGCAGTAAGGAGGCAATATGCAGAAAACATCTGCTCTGTATAGAAAAATCCTTGCGGGCATCCACACGAAGGAAACGCGGGTTTCTATCGGCGATACGGGTTTTCTTGTGGACAAACGGGGGAACGGAATCACGTTCGGCGGAACCCGCATTCTGGTTGGGGCTTCCGGCGCAGATGCCGGATACGGAATGAACATCCTCGCGTCGGTAGAAACTACCGGCGCGATTTTCGATGGGAACGAGCCGACCGTCGGCAATGTAATAAGCCGGGAGTGCGACATTAAAATGCTGAAGCCCTCCGGGAACATTGAAGGAATGTCCCGGATTGCGGTTTATGTAAGGCTTGTCAGCGATAACGGCGAATGCTCCGAGTGGCTTCCGCAGGGCGTATTTTATGCGGATTCCATTGACCAGGACGCTGACGAGGACGATGTGCAGTGGCTTAAAATCCACGGCTACGACGCTATTCTGTTCGCTGAGCAGGATTACCCAACAGACAGCAAATTGACATGGCCGGCAAAGGATATAGACGTTGTGCGGGAGATTGCCCAGGCAATGGGCATAACGCTAGACCCAAGGACGGCGGAGATTATGCGCAGCGCCTACCCTGTCCAGTACAATCCGGAATATACTTGCCGGGAATATCTTGGATATATCGCCGCCATGTACGCCGGGTGCTTTCTCATGAGCGAATCGGGGGAATTGCTTCTGGTATGCTTCTGGAATATCCCAAAAGAAACCCGCTACCTGATCGATACCCACGGCTACGCCATTACGTTTGGAGGTGACAGGATCGTTGTCTGACGTGATCAATGTCCGAAAATCGCTTTCGTCGCTGGAAAAGCAAGACACTTTCAACGGATATTCAAAAGTCGTTGTTGCCGTGTCAGATGAAATGGAATACTCAGCCGGAACCGACAGCGGGCGAACACTTACTCTGGACTGTCCGTGGGGTACACAAAAAATGGCTGAGGATATTCTATCGAGAATCCAAGGCTTTCAATACCAGCCGTATACCGCCGATGGTGCACACATCGACCCGGCGGCGGAGATCGGAGACGGATTTGCCGCCGGAAACTTATACAGCGGGATATACTCCAAAAACATTTCCCACGGGGCACTGTACACGGCGAATGTATCCGCGCCCGGCGGCGAAAAAATCAATTATAAGTACGAGTACAAAACACCTACGCAGCGCAAAATTGAACGCCACTATTCCGAAATGAAGTCCACGTTCAAGGTTCAGGCCGACCAGATTTCCGCCGAAGTCTCCGCACGTATCGAGCAGGGGGACGAACTCACCTCGCGGCTGGACATTCAGAGTGACCAGATCTCCGCGCGGGTTACCAAAACCGGAGGCAGCAGCTCGTCCTTCGGCTGGGAGCTGCTTGACGATTCCTGGACGGTCAAGGCTAACAATACCACTGTGTTCCAGATCACCAAATCTGGCGCAGAAGTTCGGGGGAAGATCACCGCCCTTAGCGGCAAAATCGGCGGTTTTGACATTCAATCCGACTACCTAAGCTATAACAATCAGGTCTGGAACGGCACCAACAGCCGGGGCATTTACATTGGCGTCAACGGCATTCAGTGCGGATCTGAGGCTAACGGCGTGCAGATTACGCCGACCGGGAATCTGTACGCTGAGAATGGCTATTTCCGGGGAAGCGTCAGCGCTGGAATGATTGACTACGGCGGCAGCGACGGGTATCTTGACGGGTCTGGACTTGCCAGCCACAGTGTCTACGGCTCGGAAATCGGCTACAACACCATATCCACGGCCTATACCAGCGGAGGTATCAATACCTCCCTTGGTTATGCGGACTTTGCAAACGGTGTGTTCAATGGGTGGAATACCGCAAGCTACGTTGATGCGTCCGTACTATTCGCGTCGAGCTTCTATTTCAAGGACAAAGAAGTGGCTTGGCGAACAATTAAGGACGGAAATGGATTATCACAAACTGTATTAGTGAGGGCTTAAGTATGGAAAAACTGAAAACCGCAACAGGCAAAGAATTCGACTGCGACTACTTCAACCCATTCCCCCAGGCGGGGCAGATAAACATCCGTATTCTCGGGGAATCCCTGGCGACGATTGCCACGGTATTTGCAAATCCCGCTGAGACGGTGCAAATGTGGTGGGAAGGGCAGTACGCCGCCCAATATACGAAGATAATCGCTATCGTACCGGAAACCGGCGCGGTGCGTGTGGTGCTGGGAAAGGAGTAGAAAATGAACCCTGTAATGAAACTTAGGGCAGTCCTGAATACCCTTGAGGGCGTTCAGGTCGCAGGCCGGGAAAACTGGGACAGGATGCTGGGAAGCATGCAAGCCATTGAAGAAGTGGTGCAGGCGCTGTCTGCGCCTCCTGCGCCCGAAAAAGAGACTGAACAGGAGGTACCGCCTGATGGAAGTATTAATTAAGAGGTGCTGCGGGGAAATCCCAATCGCGCACGCAGACGGTAGATACCTCGTAGCGCTGGAATGCCCCATATGCGGGCGAACCGTATACGTCAGTACAGATCGCGCTCCCGCAAAAACATCGGCAGAAAGCGTTGCTATATGGAATAAGGGGGTAAAGAAGCGTGGCAGATAAAGCAATATCCGAGCTGATTGCAGCGGAACAGATAAAACCTGCTGACCTTTTCGTCCTGGAACAGGACAGCGCGGCAAAGAAGCTGACGGGACAGATTCTGCTGAACTGGCTGACCGCCGCCGCTGACGGCCATGGCGGTATCAGCAGCATCGTGAAGCAGTCTACCAGCGGTCTGACGGATACATACCGTATTACCATGGCGGATACCACGACCTTTGATTTCCCCGTTAAAAACGGTAGAGGCATTACCGGAGTTTCCAAAATCTCCACAAGCGGGCTGGTAGACACGTACCGTATCACTTACAACGACAGCACCACCAGCACGTTCACCATCACGAACGGCGCAAAGGGCGACAAGGGCGACAACGCATACGTCTGGATTCGGTATGCGTCGCAGAAGCCCACGGCAGCTTCTCACAACTTCGGTGTTCTCCCTGACAACTGGATGGGTGTGTACAGTGGCAATTCCGCAACCGCCCCAACGGATTGGACGCAGTACCAGTGGTTTGAGATCAAGGGCGAAAAGGGCGAAATCGGGAACCCGGCTCTGTTGACCAGTCAGTCCGTAACATATCAAGCCAGCACATCCGGGAATGTTATACCGTCCGGAAACTGGCAAGGCAGCATTCCCACGGTAGCACAGGGCGCTTACCTGTGGACGCGAGTTACAATGACGTTCAATTCCGGAACCCCGATTTATGCCTACTCCGTCTCCCGCATGGGAATTGACGGCACAGGTGCGGTATCCACCGTTTGCGGCGTAGCCCCAAATTCCAGCGGCAACGTCAATTTATCCGCCTCCGATGTTGGCGCATTGGCGGCATCGGGTGGAGAAGTGAACGGGGACATCGTCGTGAACGGAACCATAGAAATGCGCGTACATCGGATTACGAGCCTGGCCGACCCGGTATCAGTCGATGACGCAGTCCATAAAGACTACGTTGATTCGGCGATTGCCGGCGTCAAGACGGTTTCCGTCTCCGCAACACTGACCGTTGCCGGGTGGACTGGCAGCGCGCCGTATGTCCAGTCTGTGACCATCACAGGCCTGACGGACGCAAAGAAAGCTATGGCCTATCCGGTGTATGGAAGCGACACGCCTGCCAATGTCGCGCTGAAAGAGGCCTGCGGCATGGTGAGTTTCGCTTCCCGGTCGGACAACATACTGACGTTTACCTGCCTTGAGGACAAGCCCACGGTGGACATTCCGATTACGGTGGAGGTGTACGTATGAGCATTGC
>ERZ1034798.30-NODE-30-length-32875-cov-5.287965_pt1 | contig 32875 bp, 47 predicted proteins | sample MGYA00520690_ERZ1034798 | MGnify/ENA primary metagenome ERZ1034798 (study PRJEB33766, sample SAMN09781682) | gut metagenome | biome: gut microbiome | host: Homo sapiens | place: Madagascar | study: EMG produced TPA metagenomics assembly of the PRJNA485056 data set...
ACTCTCTGAATCACTCTCTGAATCACTCTCTGAATCACTCTCTGAATCACTCTCTGAATCACTCTCTAAATCACTCTCTGAATCGCTCATTGCTTTGACAAATCCGAGAAATGCGTTTCTCAAAGCCGCCACTTCGGCTTTGAGCATCAAAAAATCGACATTATCATTCATATCGCTATAATATTATAGGTTTACAAATGCAAATATAGCGATTTCCCGCGAAGTCGAGAGGGACTTGACCGGAGCGATGCCGGCGCGGGGACGAAGAGAAAAAAAGCCGCGGAGGTGCGGAAAAAATGGAATATTTCGACAACATACTTTGTATAGACGGCGCGGAGCTGATAGCCTCGGGGATGAATCCTGAAGGGCTAATGTCGAAAGCTGCATACGACCACTTGCAGCGTCGTCGCCAGATTCGGGTACTTCGCCGCGGCGGCAACGGCCGCACGGCGCTCATAGAATACGCGAGTCTGCCGTACAAGTATCGAAAGCTATATGAGGGGAAGTTCGGCAAGCCCGAGAAGCGTGCCGAGCTGCTGCCCCTCGAAAGGCGCCTGACCTTCGACACTTCGGCGCAGAACTACTACTCCGAAGTTATGGGGCCAGACGGGGAGCGCCTCGCAGACGCTCATCCGGATATGGTTAAAAGGCTGACCAACTGCGCGACGGTGCTCAATGCACTTTCGGAGTATATCGCCGAAAAAGCGGGACTGCGCCGCTCGAAGGGTCTGCGGACCCCCAAGCCGCAGCTGTGGGAGCATCTGGCCGCCGCAGTGCACAGCGAGGCTGTGCAGACGATGTACCCGCACAATCTGCCGAAGAACGCGAAATCTTTGATGAGAAAGTACAAGACATACATACAGGAGGGGTATTCCAGCCTGATACACAAAGGCTACGGAAACGATAACTCGCGCGTGATGTCTGAGGCTTTGGAAAGACTTGCCATGTCGATATACTGCCTGCCGACAAAGCCGTTCGGCGCGGAGGCCTATTCAATTTATAAGGAGTTCATGGAGGGCCGCTACGAGATATTCGACAAGAGCACCGGCGAGCTTTACGACAAGACGACTTTCTACAAAAACGGCAAGCCGGTTATCGTATCCGAGCGCACCTTTACTCGCTACTTGAACATGCCGCAAAACCGCATCGCGGTGGATTCATTGCGCAACGATGCAGACTATAATAAGCGTGTTCACGAGCCGCATATGCATCGACGCAGGGGGATATTCTCATATAGCAAAGTGTCTATGGATGACCGCGATTTGCCCCGCAAAATGCAAGGAGGAGGTTATGTCAAAGCCTACTATGCGTATGATGTCGTCAGCGGCTGCGTAATAGGGGCGGCCTACTCCAAAAAGAAAGACGCGGCGCTGGTAACAGAGTGTTTCCGCGACATGTTCAGGCAGATTTTCGCCGCCGGCGCCCCGATGCCCGGGGAGCTGGAACTCGAACACCATTTGATGCACGAACGCAAGGACGAGCTGGAAATCATGTTCCCGTTCGTTCATTGGTGCGTACCCGGGAACTCCCGAGAGAAGGAGGCTGAGCACCTGAACCGCGCCAAGAAATACGGCGTCGAGAAAAAAGCGCATCCCGGCATAGGCCGCTGGTGGGCAAAGTCGGAGCCATACAAAACAAAAGTAAAAAAAGAACATAATGAGTATGTCGAACGCGAATACTCGTTCGAGACGCTCATAGCAGAGGACCGAGCCGATTTCGAGGAGTTCAATAATCAGCTGCATCCGCGGCAGAAGACCTACCCCGGGATGACACGTCGGCAGGTTCTGGAACTGCGCCGCAACCCGAATCTGGAAATCCCCGGGGAGGGTCGCAAAGCCATGATATGTCGCTACATCGGTTACGAGACTAAGACGACCATTCGCAGCACCATGTATGCCAAAGTCAAGGGGCTTTCATTCCGCCTCTCCTCTCCGGCGGTCGTCGCAAAGCTCTCCCCATACGACAAGACAGTCACAGCCTACTGGTTGGATGACGCCGCAGGCAACATCAACGAAGTATACATTTTCCAAAACGACAAGTTCATCGACAAGGCTGCGCAGATAGCGCCGTTCAACTCCGCCCGCGTCGAGTGGGAGGAGGTCGATGAGCAGAGCTACAAGGAACAGGGTGCGTATATCGCAGAATACCGCGGCATGGTTCGCGAGAAGAAGCGCGACATCGCAAGGTTGGCGTTCATCGACGCGGAGCGACTGGCCCGCGTGGCCGCCCAAAAGGCCGAGGTCGTGCCGGCACCGCCGCAGCCGGAGCAGCCGCAACAGCAGGAGGAAGAAGAGGACATGCCGTGGAAGAGTTTCGATGCGGCCAAGTACCGCGCAATGGCCAAGGCGTCGCTCGTATAAATTGGATTTTCAACCATATAAAACCTTATAAAAACATGATTTCAACGGAATTCAAACAGAAAATCATTGCCAAAGTCAGGGAGCAGCGCTCTCTGTTCTCAGGTACCGACGCGCAGTATGCAACGATGCTCGGCATCTCGGCTGCGCAGTATTCTCGAATCCAAAAGGGCGACTTGGAGAGGGTCATCTCCGAGCGCAGTTGGATGAATCTTGCCTACCGATACGACGTCTCCGAGACGGCCGCAGCCGAGTGGCTGACCGTCCGCACGCCTGTACTCGAATTCATCAGCTCGCAGCTCGAAGACTGCCAGACAAAGTCTCTGTGCGGCATTCTCTCTGACGAGGTGGGCATCGGTAAGAGCTATGCGGCCAAGTATTACAGCCGCACACACACCAATGTCGCGTACATCGACTGCTCGACGTGCAAGACTTGCCGCAAGTTCCTCGCGCGTCTTGCGCAGGAGCTGGGTATTCGCAAAGAAGGAACGTTCCAAGACCTGTTCAACGACATAGTATGGCATATCAAGACGCAGGCGGATAGGCCGCTGGTGATTCTCGACGAGTTCGGCGACCTCGCCAGAGAGGCGGTAATGGAGGTGAAGGCACTCTGGAACGCCACCGAATACCGCTGCGGGTGGTATGCCATGGGGGCTACGGCTTTGCAGCAGAAAATCGGCAACTGCATCGCTCAGCGCATCGTCGGGTGGTCGGAGGTGTTCGACAGACTCGGGCACAAATACCAGCGAATCACGCCGGAAGTAGGCAAGGAGATGGACGAGTTCATGCTTTCGCAGGCTTACCAAATAGCCGACGCGAACATGAGAAGCGCGGGCGAGCAGGTCTCCTCGCGCGAGGTCCTGCGCCTCGTAGGCGAGTCCGGAAACAATCTTCGCCGAATACATCAGGCGATAATTGCAAAGAGGAGGGTTGCCGCATGAAAGCACTGAGCATGACCGAATTTCTGAAAGCCCGCGAGGGCGTCAGATTCCCTTTCGAGGGCGACTGGCTCGCCCACATGGGTAAGATAGAGCGCGGCGGTACTATCCTTATCTGGGGCGCCTCAGCGTCCGGAAAGACGCGCTACGCCATCAAGCTGTGCAAGTACCTCTCGCAGTTCACGGATGTGCTGTACAATTCATACGAGGAGGCAGGCAGAGACTCTCTGCGTCAGGCGTTCGAGGAGGAGGGCATGGCCGAGCGAAACGGACACGTCCAGATGCTCGGCGGCGAGCCTCTCGATGAGCTGGAAAAGCGGCTATCCAAGCGCTCCCCGTCCGTCGTCATTCTCGACTCTCTGCAATACATGAGAATCACGTACGACAGATATTGCGACTTCGTGCGCAAGTTCCCGCAGAAGCTGTTCGTGTTCATCTCGCAAGCGGAAGGGACGCAGCCGCGCGGAACGACAGCCGTCAGCGTGCAGTTCGACGCCGGCGTCAAGGTGTTCGTGCAGGGCTTCGTGGCATACGCCACAAGCCGCTACGGCGGCGGGGAACCCTTTATAATAAGCCCCGAAAAAGTGAAGGAACTGAGTATCGAAAGTAGCTTATGAAGAGAACTGAGACCATGGAAGGTATGGAAAATATGATGTACACGGAAGATATGGACTACGCGAAGAGAATAGAGAGTGCGATAGATATTTATACGACGGCCATGCGGCGGAACCGCCGGTGCCTGAAAGAGGCGCTCGGCGACCTCCGATTCGGCGACGCCGTAGAGCATGTGCGCAATATGTGCTTTTTGCGCAGAGCGATAAAGGATTCTCGCAGAATGCTCTGAGAATTGGAAGATGAAGAATAACTTTTTATAAAACAGAATGATATGGATAATAATGTAATCGACATCAGCAAGCTCAGCAGTGAGCAGCTGGCAGAACTTACCAAACAGGTGAAGGCGCACGAGGCGGAGGCAGAGGCGAAGCGCAAGGAGGAAATCGCCGCATACCGCAGCATCTGCTCCAAGGCGGTAGACGAGATTTTCCCGCTGCTGGAAACGGCGGCGGCCGACCTTCGAGCCAAAAAGCAGCAGGTGCGCGACTCGTTCGCCGCGGCGCTGAAAATGAAGAGCGAGCTTTTCGAAACTTCGAAAATCGAAGCTCAACGCTCGCATAACTTCATAAGCGAGGACGGGAAGCGCCGCATCACGCTCGGATGTTACGTCTCGGATGCTTATGACGACACGGCGGAGGCCGGCGTTGCCAAAGTCGAGGAGTACCTCGAAGAGTTGGCCTTGGCAGGTCGCGAGGCCGCCGAGGCGGTAGAGCTCGCCAGACACCTGCTCTCGCGCGACAAGAACGGTAATCTGAACGCGCGTCGAGTGATGAGTCTTATGAAAATGGCGAACGACAGCGGTAACGCCACCTTCATCGAGGGCGTGCGCACGATAATCGACGCCTATCGGCCTATCGAGAGCAAGACCTTCGTCAAGGCCGAATACAAGGACGAGAACGGCGCATGGCGAGCTCTTCCGCTCGGCATGACCGAGGCTTAAACGATGTATTTCCGGAGCGCGACGGATTCGCGCGGCAGCCTGTTTTTTTGTTGGGTTTTTTTCAGGCGACCGAGGGGAGCAAGACCCCTCTCCGGAACAAAAGCAAATGACACACAGATGGATAGGAATAAGGCATACAGGACATTTCACGCGCTGCTCTCGGAGCTTGGACTTCGAGAGCAGAAGCCGTCTATACTTGCCGGCTACGGCGTCATATCCGCAGCCGAGCTGACCGATGCGCAGCTCAGCGCCGCCATCTCCTCGCTTTACTCGGAGGCCTCCCGCCGCGAGGATGCTGCACAGGCGGAGCTCCGGCGGTGGCGAAGTGCCGCGCTGCGCCTTCTGACCGACATCGGCGTCTACCGCGTGGGGCGCGGCGAATCGAAGGCCGCCGTCTGGAACAGAGTGAACATGTTCATGACACAAAGCCGCATTGCCGGCTGCCTGTTCTACGACCTCGATGTCGAGGGCCTGCGCAATTTGTGCCGGAAGCTCCGTGCGCTCAAAGACCGCGGCTATTATGCCCGGCCGGCTGCGGAAGAAATCAAGCCGGCCGTGAACATCATTTACCGAACATCGCAAATCCCCTCCTGAATGTCGTATAATACGAAGAATAAGTTGCTCCGCGCGGCGGAGATGCAGGATATTACCGTTGCAGAAATCCGCAAGGGGCACTCGTATAGTTGGGTGTACCGAAATATCATCCGTCCGCGTTTCAGAATCTCTCGGGCGACTTATTACAACTATCTGCGTGAGCCTGCGAAACTTATGTTAAAAAAATATTCGAAATAATGTTGCACGCATCTTTATTTTCAGGTATCTGAGATTTTGACCTCGCCGCCGAATGGGCAGGCTGGTCGAACGCCTTCACCTGCGAAATCGACGGCTTTTGCCGAAAAATATTGAAATATCATTTCCCAAAATCAATTCATTATGAAGATATTAGAACCACAAACTTTACGGAGTGGAAGAACTGCATTGACGTGCTCTCCGGTGGATTCCCATGCCAGCCTTTCAGCGCTGCTGGAAAACGAAAAGGAACGGCGGATGACCGTTATCTCTGGCCGGAAATGCTTCGAGTCATTCGACAAATCACCCCGAAGTGGGTCGTCGGCGAAAACGTTGGCGGCCTCATTACTTGGCAGGATGGACTGGTACTCGAAACGGTGTGCTCTGACTTGGAAAGTGCGGGGTATGAAGTTCAACCGTTTATTATTCCGGCTTGTGCCGTCGGGGCACCGCACCGCCGCGACCGAGTATGGATTATCGCCCACGCAGAATCTGTCGAGTCTGGCCAGCCAGTGCCTGTGGCCGACGCCGGTGGCGAGCGACTGCCACGGCGGTACGGCCAAACCGGCGAAAACAGAGGATGGCGACAAAAGACGGATGAATACGCTGAAAGATTTCGTGTGCCGACTTATTGGGAGAAGTTCCCCTCTCAATGCCCCGTTCGTAGCGGAGATGATGGGTTATCCGACAGATTGGACGCTATCACCTTTCCAGCGTGGAACCGCCAGTCCGTCAAGGCCTACGGAAACGCGATAGTGCCGCAAGTCGCGCTGGCGATTTTCCAAACGATAAACAGTTGCGAAATGACATTCGGTTTCGAAAAATTCATGAAATCAGGCGGAATAATTCATTAATTATGGAAAAACAGCAATTCATACTGCTCGTAAGAGGGAGCGGAATTTTGAAAATCGAGTACGAAAATGAGCAGACTGCCTGCGAGGCTGCCGAAGTTCTCTCCGAAAAATCCGGAGAGGAAATATCTGTTGCGAAAGTTATCAAAACATTTCCTGAAAAAAGCTGAAAATGGTTTGATTTTGCCGCAAAAAAAGCACCGCCCGAAAAGATATTCGAGCGGTGTTTTTTTTGTGAGGAAAAGCCGTGTCACGGCTGTGTCAGCGTCAGTTCTCCGGCAGCTCCGGCCACGCATTGCGAATCATCGAGCAGCTCGATTTTGATTGCCAGACGCCCCTCGTGAAGTCTGCCGGCCAGTCCGGCAAGAGAAAGCTCGTTTTTCGCCGAATCCGCCTTGCCGCCGGCCTGCTCCATATCTTTACGAATGAGTCCCTCGATATAGGCGGACAGGTCGCCTTTTTTTACAGTTTTTCGCAACTCTCGTTCCATCTCGGCCGGCAGCGTTACGCCAATGAAATTGCGGTCCTTTCGCTTCCTGCCTGCTCCGGCTCTCGCCCCGCCGCGAGAGCCTTGAATCTTCGTTTCTTCCTCCATCTTATTTAATAATCATATTCACTGTTCTTTGCCCATTCGAGCTCGGGGTCGTCGCAGCCAGTTATCGAGCGGAAAAAGTCGTTTTGCAACGATGCCTCCTGTGCGGCGGTGAGCTGCACCTTTTCGAATTTCTGCGGCTCGAAATACTTCTCATTGAGAAGACTTGCCACGAGCTTTTTCGCTTCGAGCGCATCGCGCGAACTCGTCTTATTAATCAAGACGCAATCGTGCGAACTCATTATCCGGCAGATTGTCCGATTATCGTCTTTCAAATGAATGAAAACGCGACCGCTTTCTTGAAAAACATTGTACTTGCGAATGTCGTCGTAATTCAGCTTTTCCATAGTAATTAGGTTTTTTATAAAAATTATTGAATATCAGCATACATGTTCAGAATCTGCTCTTCGGAGAGCTTCTGAAAGGCGAAGGCAACGCACCATCTCTGCTTGTCCGAAAGATTGAACAGGCCGTTCTTCGCTCTTTGGCAAATGTCGGTTACGAAACCCTCACCGAATTTCAGAACTGCGTCGAAGATGATTTCGGCCGGCTCTCTCCATTCAGCGTATACGCCGCGGCGAGTTACGCAATAATCAGCGGAAAACTTGTAATCGATAAAATCGAATATTTTTTTCACGTTCGATTTGCTTTCGGCAAGAATTTGCAGGGGCGACTTGTAAGCTCTTTCTTCGTTGTTTTTCGTAGTTTTCATAGTTCCTTATCTTTTTTGTTGGTACAAAGATAAGGCGTATTTTTGAATTTGCAAAATATTTTCAAACTTTTTTTTGAAAATATTTTGTGTTTTTTTTCAAACGACCTCGATTTCAGCCGCTCCTCCTTTGGTTTTGACGGTGGGCAGCACGCCGCTCGTGTCGGTGCAGACCATCGAGTAGTTCTCGACGCATACTATCAGGTGGTCATGGTCGTGGTCGGTGACGGACGATATGCGGCGGATGGTTCCGGCATAGGGCAGGCGGAGCGCCGAGAGCTGACGGTGGATAGCATCCAAAAGACGCAGGTAGGCCGTGTTCCGCTCGTGGTTGTCCACGCGGCGCAGCCGGAAGGTCTTGCGGTTGGTCATGTTCTGGGCCACGTAGAGCGTCATTTTGAGCGTGGCCTGTTGTGCACCGCCTCCGCGGGGCGTCCACTCTATGGCGGGGAACTCCACCAGTACGCACGGGTATTTCATGACCGTCTCCTCTTTGAGGTGCGCAAACTGGTTGTTGAATAAATCGAAGTACTCGATAGCAGGTTTCCCGCCGTCGGTGATGCCTTCCAGACAGTCGCAGATGTCGGAATAAAGACGCTCTCTGAGCGAGAGGTCGAACTCTTTTAATTCGGTTTGAAATTTCATATAAATAGTGTTTAATCGGTTTTGAAAACAGAATCAATCATGGTCTCGATTTTCTTATCGACGAGCTTGTTCACCTCGCTGCTGTCGCCGATGAACCGGCGCTGGGGTACGTTCATTGCTCGGGTGTGCTGCCTTACGGTGGAAAGGCCGCCTCTCGGTGTGCGCCTCGTATGCTGGCGGACTGTCACGGAACCGCGGCCGCCGTCGTTGTGCGGCTCGGCATACGGGAGCGTAGAGCCTACCACCACGCTCTGGGAGTCGGAGGATAGAATGCGGATTGAGTTGCGCAGGTGTCCGCGCTGCACGAGGATTGCCTTGCCCGCGTCGCTGGGCGACGGATGCCGGCGCGGGAGCCACTTTTGCAGGGACTTGTCTAACCACCCCTGACGGCGCCACGACTCCTTGAAGAAGGTCACGGCAAGACCTCCCACAGTTCGCGGAATCTTGGGCAGAACGTCCGAAAACTTCCACGCCATGCGGGCGAATGAAAGTTTTTTGCCCGTTTTCGTAAAAAATCCATCCATTTCTATTGTTTTTTCAAAGATAGGTATTATATTTGCATTTGAAAAAAACTGCATAAGGTTTTCAAAGAATTGATATGACTTTTAAGTGCCCCGAAAGGGGAAATGGCGGGTTTGCGGACCAGCCGCACCGTGGGAGTTACGAAAGTAGCTCCCATTTTTTATCTCTTGAACACATGCAGTCTTCTGTCGGGATATATCGCAATGATTTCTTCAAGGCTTTTTTTTCGTCTTAGATTCCCTAATAAAATTCCGTCGATTTCGTTGTCCGTTTTATTATCCGGATTTTCATGTAAATTCAATACCGCTCTTTTGGCTTGCTTTATGGCTCTGGACAAGTTATTGTTTATGTTATCGACAGAGCATTTCTTGATTTCATAGACATTCCCGTTAATTATGGCGTCGGCATTCTTCTTAATGTCAGGAGGCAGCTGGCCTTCCGGATACACTCGCCGTTTCGCCTCTTCCGAATAGAGGTCCGGCAGTAATTTCATGTCCTTATATCCGTTTTCCGACAGTATCCGCAGGGTTTCGATATTCTTTATTATTTCGCCGTCCTTCTGCATGGCTGATACCTTGATAGTAGTATCGGACTGTGGGAATTTCACGTCGATATACGTTTTCTCGACTGGCAGCATATCGCTGATTTCATTGAACGTGCGCGACTGCATTCTCTCGAAGTACGGATGATTGGGCGGGAACATGTATTTCTTCTTGGCTAAATTCATCTCGAAGAGTTCGGGTATGGGCAGGGGTTTGTCCATGCCGAGGCGTGTAGTGCGCTCGGAGGTCTGCACCACGGTACAGCGGCAGTTGTAGCCGTTAGGCGGGTAGTAGGTGTTCCAGAAGTCGTCGTCCACGGGACGCACTATTCCGTCGAGGATGCGGTGCGATGCCCGGACATGCTCGTCGCCCGCCGTCTCGTAACGGAGCGAGGGGAAGATGTCCTTGTCCTGCTCGACATCCTGCCACGTCATGCCTGTTTCGACGGCCGTCTGCGCCGTGTCGAGCTCGGTTCTGAGGTACGCCCCGTTATAGAGCGAGTGCAGACGTGCGGCACGTTCGGCGAACTCCTCGAAGGAGCGGTTGCTGCCTTGCCTGCCGGCGGCCAGACGTTGTAGGCTCATCATCTCGGAGTGGTTCTTGGCTACGCAGAAGCGCAGCATCTGGCGCTGCATCATCAGGCTCATCTCGGCGTAGCGCGTTCCCCAGAGCGTGGCGTCTGTCCCGAGTGCCGTGTCGAGCCTTTGACGAAATTTGTCAAGATTGTAAAACAGCGTATCAGTGTCGGCCATCACCTCGCCGCCCCGATAGAGTCTTTGCAGCAGCTCCTCCGAAAGCAGCGGCAAGTCCGGCTCATCGATGACTTCGGCGCTCGGCTGCTGCCGGTCTATGCCATAAAGGGCATCCAACCGCTCTACGAGCGCGTCTTGCTGCTCGGCCAGAGCACTATCTTTTTTTTTTCGGCCGTAGCTCCTTTGCCGCCGGTAGCAATCACAGGCAGCATACCCGCACCGGTGCGAATGCCGGTAATGGATATGCCGTATTTCTGCTCGAAATACTCGGGGTCGATGTCATAATATTGCAGCAGCGCCTGCTCGATATTCAGCTGCTCCTGCGGCGAGTACTGGACCTTATCGTCCCACACGAGACGATGGTTCTCCGAGAACGGGAATCCCATAAGCCGCAGCCGCGGAATGAGCTTTCCATTGACCATCGAGACAATGGAATGCGCACGAGACTGGACGCAGCGGTTGAATATATCGAGATGCACCTGAGACTGGGAGAGTGACGCTCCGCTTTCGATAGTCATCGTCTGATTGATTACGCACTTCGAGATTTCCGCATTGGCACGCTCGATGCGCCGGTCGAAAACATTATACGCATCAGTATGGGTGGCCTCCTTGATTTCGATTTCGGTGCCCTCAGGAAAGACCCCTGTCGCGGCCGCTCCCATGCGGTTGAGCATGTCGAACAAATCTTCCCTGTCCGCCGTGTCCTTGCTCGTCGTCTTGGCAATCCTTATGGGAATGCCGAACGTCTCGCCGAAAGTATCCCAAAAAGCCTCCATGTTCTTTTTTGAAAGATAGTGCGGCGAGACTTTCAGCAGGTACCCCAAAGAGCGGGGGCCGCCGCATTCTATCAGCTGATTATATAGTTTCTGGTCATCCCGATACGGAATGCCCATATCGGGGGTGTCGTTCGCGTCTTTGAGGATGACGCCGAACTCGGGGCAGACATGGCGGCGAGGAATGAGCGTGACCCCGCTCAGACTCCGTTTGCCGGCCACATCCACCACGTCGCCGAGCTCCACGAGAGAATGGCCGTAGGCGAACGCTTCGAGCATGTAGCCTACCAGTTCGTCGAACCACTCGGTCTCGAAAATCTCTGTCAGTTCAGGCGATTCGGTCTGCGTGCGGATGTCCATCACCTTCATCTTCCGCGCGGCTATGGCGTTGGTAATCTGCTCCTGACAGCCGGTCAGATGAGTGTCTAACTGCGCGTCGTCGTATATGTCGTACAGGCGACTGCGCCGCGGGTTCTCAACGTCGATAGCAGCCTGATGAGCGCTTCGCCATGTACCCTTGTCCTTCTTATATAAGGAGCGGGTGCGCATGTCCAGCTCCACCAGAAGCCGCCGCACCTTGCCCGGCTCCGTCTTTACCATGTCCACGAATCTCTCGTATGGACTCGTGACACCTTCGAAAATCGGCCGTCCCGCCGCATCGAGTATCTTACTTGCTGTATTCATTTTAGTAATCGTTTCTCATTTTCTGCCAGCTGTTCCAGCGTATCTGCTTATATGCGTCGGGGTCCTGCTCGGGGTCGGAGCCGCCCTCAGGGTCGGAGAGCGTCGGGATGCCGGCTGTCAAGTCGCCGTTCGCAACTTCGCGCAGCCACTTGACGGCGGCGGCGTATCTCACCGCGCGGATGTCCTCCTCCGCCAACCTGCCGGCAATCGTCGTGAACAGGTGATACAGGGCGCAGTCCATCACCACCATCATGATATAGCGGTTTCGCTGCTCGCCCTCCTTGCGGAATTCTGAGGCAATCCGATAGCGGGAGCGCAGGTATGAGGCCACCTCGTCCTGCGCCATGCTCACCTCCTCGTCGAGTCTCGTGTACTCGGCATCGAGCGCGGCGTCGAGGTCGTTTTTCGAGATAAGCGGATAGAAATCCTCCCTATTTATGTATGCCATTTTCTACGCGGTTTTCGATTCGACGACTTTTCCGCCGGCCGGCGTAATATAGAGAGCCGAGCGCTCTATCTGCTGAACGGTCACGCCTTTGCGGAACATCCGCCGGCGTGCGATAAGCTGCTTGATGTCCTTTTTGGCGGTGACTACCAACCGTCCGCCTATATTGAGAACCATGTAGCGGTAGCCGGTCTTCTCCCGCCACCGGTTCGCCTCGTCCACGGCGCGGCCTAAACGCCTGCGCCAGATGCGATTCTTGATGCTTGAAATAATGCGATGTATCATAATTAGTACGAGTTATGCGAATTTGTCCGGCTTCCGCGGCCGATGACCGGCCGGAAGGCCATCTGTTTGTCGAAAAGTACGAGGTCCGCCACCGCACGCTCGTCCGCGTCCGGCGAGTCGTCATGCGTCCGGTAGCCCGGTTCTATGCCGAGCAGCTGCCGGATACCCTCTATCATGTCCGCGTCGCCGCGCAGAGCCTCATTGTAGTGAATGCGGCGGTTTTCATAATACGGGAACATGGAGAGCAGTCTGTCTATCTTCTTGACCTTGGGGGTGTCCGCTATCTCGATATTCAGGCTGCTACCAAACGTCTTTTCCGCGTCGTCGATGGCCGACCGCATGGGGTCGTTCCAGAACTGGGATTCGACGCGCCAGTGCACGTATGCCTTGCCCGGCAGTCGGCTCTGAAAGTCGTACATCCACGCCAGCGCGTCGTTCATCTTGCGTTGCCTAACGAAGCAGCCGATGAGATAGAAGCGATGCTCGAAAAGCCCCCACACCTTGACGGCGTTATAGTCGTTTTTTCCGGAATAGGCGGGGTCCCACCTCCCCACGATATGCTCGAACTTGTGCAGCGGCGGCAGCTCGCGCCACGCCGCGTCTATGTGCTCCTGTGTGAAGACCTTCCCCTCTATCCACGGGGTGTTGTTATACTCGGCCTCGAAAGCTATGACGCCTATGTCCTTGCAGACATTCTGATAGTAGTCTTTCGGGTACTTTCCCTCCCAGCGAGGCAGACGCTCGGGGCCGACGGACGCATCGACGCGGTGCACCCACCAGTCGGGGTTTCGCGCTTCCAGCTCGCTCTGAATGGTGCGCGGCGCGAAATTGTTGTTTGCATCCAAAAACCGCCGCACAGGCCCGTCCATAGTAGGTATCAAGGCTTGGAGTATCCAGTTCACCATCTCGTCCTGACGCTTGGGATTTTTCACAGTATCTTTGTCCTCCAAATCGTCGCAGACTATATAGTTGGGCCTTTTGGCCGACTTACGCAGACCGCGGACTTCTTGGCCCATGCCGAGCGCGACGCCCGTAAAGCGCTCGCGGCAGACGAAGTACGTTTCCGTCCATTTTCTGCCTGTCTGCTCGCCGAAATCGGCGATAAGGCGCGGATTACTCTCGAACTCTACCTGCAAGTCGCCGAGCAGCTTCGCGGCTTTCTCCTCGGTGTTTCCGACAACGACCATATACATGTCCTCCCCGCGAATCCATAGCCACAGAGGGATTGCGATGTCTACGCATACGGACTTGGCCAGTCCGCGGCCCCACCGCACGATGCCCTTGATAGTGCGCTCGCGGGCCACCCTTTCGGCCATCTTGACATGAAAGTCCGGCGTCGGCGCCGTCGCATAGTGCGGCAGATAGTATTCGACGAAAAACCGGTAGTCGCGCTGAGCGCGGCGGATGCGCATCTGCCGCTCGGCCGGAGTCTCGGCCGCCGAGACCGTGAGGCGGTTCTGCACGCTCTCGCAGTGTGCCGCCCACCGGCGCTGTGCGCCCCGTATGCTGCCTGCTCCGCTCATTACGCCTTCCCCCTGATTCTATCGTTCACGAATCTGTCTTGCAGCGTATTGACGCACTTGATGAATGCGTCGCGCACGTCGCCCTTGCCTGCGAGCATTGCGGCGATTTCCTCGGCCGTCTCGTCGTGGGTTTCGAGCCAACGACCGAAGGCGATGAACGTGTCGATGACATCCACCACGGTGATTTCCTTGTCGAGCTGCCGCACGGCCTTGGACAGGTTGATGATGTCCTTGTTTGCCTGACCGCCCTCCTCGTCCAGCGCCTTGTCTATTCGCGCGAGAATGCTGTTTATAATGGTGCTGCGATTCACGCTCTGCGCCGCACGGCGCTCGCGCCAGTCCCCGTCCTTTATCCAGCGGGAGAGGGTGGCTTCGGAGATTCCGACCTTGCCGGCAATCTCCTTCTGCGCGACGCGCTTATCGAATAGCATCTGCGCATATTCGTATTTGTCCTTGTCCGCTACGCGCGGAGCGGCACTCTCTGCCGCCGATTTCTTGGCCATCGCTTATCTTTTTCGACAAAAGAAAAGCGCAAAGGCATTTTTTTCAAAAAAGTGTCTAAGGGTTAGACAAAAGTGTCTAAGGATTAGACACTTTTTTGCTTTCAGCTCCGCCCCGATTTATCTTCGCCGAAAATGAGACAGGCATGATACGGACAGACAGAAATCATATTTATATGTACGGCCAGATTGGCTGGGACTTCGACGCGGCGGACGTCATGGCGGCGCTCGCGGAGGTTGAAAAGCAGCACAGCGAGTGCGTCGTGCATCTGCATTCCCCGGGTGGCTACGTAATAGACGGCTTTGCCATATTCAACGCACTGCGACGGTCGCGCATGGCCGTGACGGTGTCCGTGGACGGCATGGCGGCGTCGATGGCCGCTATCGTAATGCTCGCGGCCGACCGCATCACCGCGGCCAGCAATGCGATGATAATGATACACGCGGCGTCCGGCTGCACATGCGGCGGCGTAGCGGCGCATCAGTCATCCATCAAGATGCTCGGCGACATCAGCAAGTCCTTTATATCGGAGTTCCGCCGCAGAACTGGTATGAATGAGAAACAGGCCGCAGCATATATGGACGGGGCGGACCACTGGCTCACGGCAGCGGAGGCGCAGCAGATAGGCTTTATAGATGACATATACGATGCTCCCGCCCCCGACGACATAGACATGCAGGATTTTACAGCCTCGAAAACACCCGCGCAGCTTACGGCACTGGCCGCACGCATGAGTGCGCGGCTCGAAGATAAAACAGTAATTAAAAACGAATTAAATCAAATTAGAATGAGATTCGACAAGCAGACACTCGCGTCGCTCGGCCTTACCGAGGACGCGAACGAAACGCAGGTGGCGGAAGCCACAAAGGCGACAATCGAACGGCAGAATGCCGAGTTGAAACGGCAGGAAAAGAGGATTGCCGAGCTGGAAGCAGCAATGGAAGCGCACAGCGAGGCGGCTATCAAGGGCATCATCGACAGGGCGGTGGCCGAGAGGCGGATTTCGGAATCGGCCCGCGACCGCTACACCGAGATGGGTAAGAAGATGGGCATAGAAGCGCTGACCGCGGTTCTGGACGACATCGCGCCCGCTCCGAAACCCTCGTCGCTTATCAAAGAGCGCTCGCCAAGAGCAGCAGCTGCCGCTGACAGGAAGTGGGAGGACTACTCCGCCGCAGAGCTGAGCGAGCTGCGCGAGCAGGACCGCGAGCAGTACGACGCTTTGTTCGCGCAACACTATGGCTTTCAGGTAAGATAATCGAAAAACACTTATTTATTATGAAAAGAAGAAAAATATCGATTTTTAAGCTGACCCTTGCACTCGCCTTGGGTCTTATGGTGGCCGGCCCTGCGGGAGCAGCCGTCTCGGCCGCGCTCGCCTTCATTCCCACCGGTGCCTATGCCGGAACTGCTCGCGCCGGTATCATACCGGAGGTTTGGACCGGTGAAATGGTCAAGGCCTTTCACTACGACGACACCGCGACCTTCATGGCCGGCGTACCGGACTACTCGCAGTACGTGATTCAGGGGAACATCATCCACTTGCTCGACTTCGGGCTGACGCCGGACGTGCTCATCAACAACACGACCTACCCGCTCGAAGTGCAGGACCTTGACAATAAGGACATCTCTCTGACCCTCGACAAGTATCAGACGAAACCGACGCGAATTACCGACGATACGCTCTATGATACGAAGGGCGACTTCATCGCCGCAGCCATTGCCGAGCACAAGGCCAGAATCGCCGAGAAGAAGTACGACAAGGCCATTCACTCGATTGCGCCGGCGCAGAACGTGGCAGGAAAGACACCTGTGATAAAGACGACAGGCGAGGCGGACGGTACCAGAAAACGTCTGACGAGGCTCGACATTATCGCCCTGAAAAAGCAGTTCGACGAGATGCACTTGCCCGTCGCAGGCCGTAGGCTGGTGCTTTGCCCCGACCATGTGGCCGACCTTCTGTCGCTCGACCAGAAGTTCGCCGAGCAGTACTATAACTATTCGACCGGCGCAATCACCAAGATGTACGGCTTCGAGATTTTCGAATACGTAAATATGCCGCTCTACACGTCTGCGGGCAAGAAAAAGGCGTTCGGAGCAGCAGCTGCTACCGGCGACATGACAGCCTCTATCGCCTTCATCCCCTCGCTTATCGCCAAGGCGACCGGCAGCACGAAATACTACCTCTCGGAGGCATCGACCGACCCGAAGAATCAGGAGAATCTGCTCAACTTCCGCCACTATTATATGGCGATGCCGAAAAAGGCGTACTCGCAGGCGGCAATCGTCTCCGACGTGGTGACCGCCTCGGCAGGTACCGGAAGTGGCGACTAACGGTTTTTGAAAAATGAAGGAGGTGCTCTACACGGCACTCGGCATGCTACTCACGGCGGTTATCAACTGGATATTCAACCGCCGTAAGCACGCTGCTGACGCCGGAGCGGCCGAGATACAAAACCTTCACGACATCATATCCGAGTGGGAGCAGTCCGCTAAGGAGTGGAAGCGGCAGCTCGACGAGGCGCACGCTCAGGTCGCCGACCTGATACGGCAGTCGAGCGAGGAGCGCGAGAAGCACAGGCAGGAGGTGACCAAGCTCTCGGACAAGATAGACAGTATGCGTCGTGAGATGTATCGCCTGCGCAAGGCGCTGGCGGCCGCGGGAATAAACATAGCGGATGAAAAACAGGAAAAACAGTAAAAAAAATGGCATTACCAAACGTAAATATCAGCATAGTTTCGGGTCTTGGCCGCACTGCGGCGGAGGACGACAGCGTCAGCGCTCTTGTGGCCGACGCTGTGGCCATAGCCGGACACCTGACGCTCGGCGAACCTCTGGCCGTCACCTCGCTTTCGGAGCTGGAAGCGCTCGGGGTGACCGAGGCGTGGGACAAGACGAACAAGGTGCTGCTTTGGCATCACGCGTCGGATTTCTACGCCGTCGCCCCCAAAGGCACGCGCCTTTATATCATGCCCGTAACGAAAGAGACGGCCTACACAGCGCTGCTCTCCACATCCGAAGGTCTGGCCAAGAAGCTGCTCGACTACGCCAAAGGCACAGTCAAGCTGCTCGCGGTAGCGTCGATGACCGAGACGCCCTCGACTCTTGCCGCGTCGATAGTGGCTGCGCAGAAGCTCGCGGAGTTCATGCGGCGGCGCAACAAGCCGCTGTCGATACTTTTAGAAGGCCGCGACTTTCCGGCCACGTACACCTCGGCGGCCGACCTGCACGAGCAGACGGCTTCGCGCGTGTCGGTAGTCATCGCGCAGGACGCAGACGTCGCCGCACAGGACGACGCCTACGCCTCTTATGCCGCCGTAGGATTAGCTCTCGGCACTCTGGCCGAGCGCAGCGTCAATCAGTCGCTCGGCCGCGTAAAATCTGGCTCCGTGCCCGTTGCAGTGGCGGGCATCTCGAACGGCAAAAAGGACGGAGATACGGACTATTACGATGACGACCAGCTCGGCGTCATCAATGACAAGGGGTATCTCTTTTTGCGCAGCTTCTCGACTCGCGCGGGGTACTATTGGAACAGCGACTTTACGGCCGCGCCGCTCACAGACGACGCTTCGAGCATCCGCATGGGGCGAACGCTCGACAAGGTGGTGCGCATCATCGACAGCCGCTACACAGAGGAGCTCAACGAAGACTACGAGCTCGACGCCACGACAGGCTATCTGAATGCTGCGGTAGTAAAGAACTTGCAGACGTCACTCTACGACGCTGTGATGCAGCAAATGAGCGGCGAGATAACCGACTTGCAGGTTATCATCGACCCCCAGCAGTCTCTGCTTCTGAGCGATACGCTCAAAGTCTCCGTCCGCGTTGTAGCGCATGGAGTCGTAGCCATAATCGAAGTCGAATTATCAGCTGTAAATAGCATAGAAAGCGATGATTAACGGAACAGAATACGCCTTTGAGGACGTAAGGGTCGTCCTCTTCGGCCGGCTGCTCACCGGCATAGTGAGCATATCTTACGGGGTGAACAAGGTCTACACCAACATCATGGGCATGGGTAATCGCCCCGTCAAGCGCGGGCGCGGCGCCAAGAACGCCGAGAATACCGTCGTCCGCGTGTTGCAGAGCGAGCTGGAAGCGTTCCAACGTGCGCTGCCCGCGGGGGTGGACATCACCGACGCCGCTCCGACCAACATCACGGTATCGTATGCGCCGGTCGGGGGTGTCATCACAACGGACGTCATCCCATACGCTCAGTGTACGGGTTTTTCGAAGTCCGTCGCTTCGAGCGACGACCACATGGAAATCGACCTGACGTTCGTAAACGACATACCGAAGTTCAACGTATAAAGCATTGTAAATCATGAAAAAGCAGAATTTCGAACAAAACACGCTCACGGAGCTTTCAGACGAGCAGATTGCCGAGTACAAGAAGGAGTACGGCGACATCTATCTCATCCGTTCGGGTGAGAAGAAAGTCTATCTGCATAAGCCCACGCGGCAGATTATCGACCTTGCTCAGATGTCGGCCAAGACTCGTCCTTCCATGTTCGAGGAGGTCATCATCAAGAACTGCTGGCTGGCAGGCGATAAGGAGATTCTCGACGACAAGGCGGTGGATGACTTCTACGCAATCTCCGCGCAGGTGGGCACGCTCGTGACCGTTAAGGAGGCCGAGTTAAAAAAGTTGTAGAGGCTGCGCGGGAAAGGCTGCGCAGCGGCGCACGCGCCCAGATAGACGCGATGATAAGGTACTTTCTGCGCCTTGACCCCGACACGCTTTCGGACGAGAAATGGGCGGAAGTCTGGCAGGGGTTGCGCTGGGTGCGCGAGCAGGAAAAAAGCATCAAAGGTTTTTAGAAAATGGGAGTTTCGACAAACAGAGCGACATGGATACTCGACTTGCAGGACAGGGTGAGTAAGCCGCTGGCGGGCATCGGCCGTGCGGCCAATGCCGCCGAGGGGTCGATGCTCTCATTGTCGGAAAGGACAGCCTCCTTTCGCAAGAATCTGCGCGGCATGGCAGCTGAGATACCGGGACTGAGCGGAGCGCTTCGACTGCTCCGCAATCCTCTGGCGCTCGGTGCTGCTGCCTTCGTGGGCATCGCCGTAGGAATGGACAAGGCCGCCAAGGCGGCGGCCGAGTTCAATCATAATTTCCGCGACATCGAGAATCTGAACTTCGACAAGACGCGAAAGCAGCTCGACATGGTCAAGGCGATGGTCACCGAGACCGCACGTCTGCGCGGCTTCGACCTGATAAAGACGAATACCGCATTCTACGACGTGCAGTCCATCACCGGCATGTTCGGCGGTGATGTTGCCAAGTTCGTAAACAATGCGGGTACGTTCGCGCAGGTGAACAAGGCCGACATGAACGCTTGGATAAGCGGCACGGCAAAGGCCATGGCCAACTACGGTTTCGGCAACGACCAGCTCGACCGCTATAATGCGTCGGCATACGCTACGATGAAGGCCGGCTATCTAACGCTCGACCAGTTCGCCAAGGTCGCACCGGTGTTCGCCGGAGCAGCTGCTGCCGCCGGTCAGGATTTCGATACGGCCAACAAGATATTCACGCTGTTCACCCTCTCCACGAAGAGCGTGGATGAGGCATCGACGCTCGTCAAATCCCTGTTCACCGACTACTCGAAAGCCTCCACTATCAAAGGCTTCAAGAGTGCGGGCATCGACATGTTCGACAGCTCCGGCCGCATCAAGCAGGCCGACCAGCTGCTGCTGGAACTCGATAAGAAATTCAAGGCCCTCGGCAATAACGACAGGGCCATTTCGGCGCTGCGAAATCAGTTCACCGGCTCGGAAGGCCTTATCGCCTTCATCAACCGAGCGGCAGAAGCTACGGGCGCATTCAAGGGGACGCTCGCCAGTTTCGCGGCGTCGGCTTACGACCCTGCGCAGGCGATGGAGAACTTCAAGAACGATACGATAGAAATGAATGAGGTTTTGAAAAATAACCTGCATACGTCGCTCGCCCAGTTCGGGCGCGACCTTCTGCCGGTGAAGAACCTTTTTCTGGAAATCTCCGTGGCGGCGCTCGACGCTTTCGGCGCGATAGTGCGCAATCGTGATGAGTGGACGGCCAAGTACACGCTCGCTCTGGGCGAGGAGTTCTCCAACGTCGATGTGTCCAAAATGAACGATGCCGAGTACAACTCCCTGCGCCGTCAGCTGATGTCGCGGCGCTCGGCGGCCGAGAAAGACCGCGACATCGCGCACTCTCTTTCGTGGGTGCCGTTTCAAGGCTATCGAATACGCGAGCGGGAGGCTGCCGGTAAGGTGGCCGCCATAACAGACTATCTCAATACTCTGGCCGAGCAGCGCAATGGCGTAGGCGTTCTCGCCAGTCCTGCCGCCGCGGCAGCGGGGGCGGAAGCAGGAGGTGTCACCGACTCCGCGACCGGTGCGGACATCCTCTCCACGCTCGGCGGAGGTGCGCAGCAGAAGACAGTGAATGTACATATCGGCTCTCTCATCGAGGAGCAGAGCATCTCCACGCAGACGCTGCGCGAGAGCATGCCGGACATTCAGCGCATGGTGGAGGAGGCTATCATACGCGCAGTGGGCGGTGCCGAACAAATACTCGCTACATCGTAACTATTATGGCTAACATTTTCGACATAACGACACCCGCCGGACGTCTTACCGGACATGTGAATCTTGCCGGCAGCAGCCTGTCGGACATCTCGCCGGACAGGCAGCAGATGCAGCTGGCCGAAGTCCCCGACATAGCGGTCTGGGACGACAGCACGCTGGTGGGTAGCGGCCTGAGAAAAAGCGACCTTACAGGCTCGGTATTCCGCATGCCGCTGACCATAATCGACCCCGACGGCGAGGATTTCACGTTCGCAGTGGAGCCGCTCATATCGGTTACCAGCCGCAAGATTGTTATAAAAACGCCTATGCCGCAGCTCGGCGGAACGGTAAAGGAGGAGGTCATGGAGGACGACTATTCGATAACCATACGCGGTACTTTGATTAACGAGGATAACGATGATTATCCTTTCGACCAAGTGGCCGCGCTGGAAGCTCTCAAACGCCGGACAGGCGGCCTCGAAGTGGTGAATAAGCTGCTGAATTTGGGTTTTGGCATAATGCGAATGACTATCGAGCAGATAGCCTACGAGGCGCAGGCAGGCAGCCAGAGCATGCAGGGGTTTGTCATATCAGCGGTCAGCGACCGCAATGTGGAACTGGTAATATCGGAGGGCTGGTAGATATGTCGCTTTCTCTTTCTTGCCGCGCCATCATCGGCGCCTTCGAATTCGATTCTCTGGCCGACGTGCGCATAGAGCGCGACCGTCGGCAGCTCGGCGCCACGGCTACCGTGACCATTCCGAGCATATACAACGAGCAGTTTGTCGTGGACAATATCAAGGGCGGCGACGCGGTAATCATAGGCCTTGGATACAACGGCGACATCCGCAAGGAGTTTGTCGGCTATGTGGCCGACCTGTCGTATTCTCGGCCGGTGAAAATCCGCTGCGAGGACGAGTTCTACCGCCTCAAACGCACTACGCCGGCGGCCCGCTCGTGGAAGAGCGTCGAGCTCGCCGATGTGCTGCGCTATCTTATTGAGGACGCAGTACTGCGCGATGTGCCGCGCGTCACGCTCGCCCCCTTCGCCGTGAAGCCGGGCGGCAACAGCTACACTGCTCTGCAAAAGCTGTGCGACAGCTACGGCTTGCAGGCATGGCACGACGGGACGGCCTTCGTGGTGACCGTTCCGATGTACTCGGGGGCGGGGCAGGTCGTCAGATACGACATGCAGAGCAACGTCATCGACCCGCAGCTGGAATTTCGCCGCGCAGGCGACGTGCGCGTCAAGGTGTCGGCCGTCTCCATATCTCCGGACAACAAGCGCATCATGGTGGACGTGGGCGACTTGGACGCGGCGTCCACCACCACGCTGCACTTCTATAACGTGAGTTCCGAGTCGGAGCTTCGCCGGCTGGCCGAGGATAAGCTGAGCACCATGAAATACGACGGTATGAGCGGCAGCATGAAAACTTTCGGCCTGCCGTATGTCGAGCCGGGCATGACCGCCCGCATCCGCGACCGCCGGTTCGGCAGTGTAAGGATAGGCTCTTATATGGTCGATGCGGTCACCACCCAGTGGGGGCGGCAGGGATTCAGCAGGGAGGTAACTGTTGGCAGAAAATTGAGTGATGAGTAGTTCGAAAGTTCGGGAGGCGCTCGCCTCCTTCATGGCGGATAAGCAGCCGCAGCAGGTGGAGCTGGGACAGGTCGCAGCAGTGGACGCGCAGGCGCAGACGTGCGACGTGCAGGTCGCAGCCGGCTACGTCCATTACGGCGTGCGGCTTACGCCTGTTCAGGGCGCGGACACATACGCGCTGCCGAAACTCAACAGCTGGGTGGCCATCCTGCCTATCGACGGCAGTGCGGAGCTGTGGTGTGTGGCCATGTTCTCCGAACTCGACACTATCGTTCTGCGCGGCGGCGGTTTCGGCGGCATGGTCAAAATCGAGGAGCTGCGCCAGTCTCTGGATAGCATTCGGCAGTACTGCGAGGCTCTCGCGTCAGCCGTCTCGACGGCTCTTTCGGCTGTCGGCTCGGGTTCTGCGGCATCGGGCCCGGCAGGCGCTGCGGCGTTCCAGAACGCCATGGCAGGAAAGAACATCGATATAAAGGACATGGAAAACACGGAGGTGACGCATGGGTAAGCAGACGGGCATTCGGTTTTCTGGCGGCGACGTTGAAATCTCGCTTAAACGCGATATAAACGGCCTTTTAACGTCGGGCCTTACGGTCGGCGAAGTGACGGCGCTCAACCAGCAGCGCATCCTTTCCGCCGGCCGAGGGTGGTTCGCCGCCTCGCCCCTTACGGGGGCGGACCTCTCGCTGTTCCTGCTTGATGACGACACCGACGCGCTGAGCCGCGAAATAGTCTCGCAGATGACCGCGGACGGCCAGAGCGTGAAGAAAATAGTGATAAACGAGGGGCAGATAGAATTGGAGGCAGGATATGCAGAGAACAGTTATCGATAAGGACATGACGGTCATCGACGCGGCGCTGCTCTATTGCGGCGACGCCTCGGCGGCCTACGACATCGCGCAGGACAGCGGCGTGGACATTACCGCTACGCTGGCCGCGGGCATGGAAATCGATTTTCCGGACGCCGTGCGGGAGGACGTGGCGCAGCAGCTGCGGCGGTGGCCGATGCAGCCGGCCGCCGGAATAACGGACGAGGACTACTACCGTCTGCGGACGGGTCAGGACCCGCCGACAACTGAACCCGAGACCCCTCCGCAGGAGGAGGCGTAACAAAAAATAAAAATACCGAAGATGAGAACTTTTGAAGAAATACTGGCCGAAATCAAGTCGGCATTCATATCCAACACAGTGCTGCGCTCAGCATACAAGTTGTCCGCGGCCAAGACGTTCGACGAGCAGTTTTCGGCCGTGAGCGTTGAATCCGCGCTCGTCTACATCGCCGCGTCTGTGGCCTACGTCCTCGAACGGACGGTCTACACGGTTCTGGACGCGGTGCAGGCCGCGCTCGACTCGCGCGTGCTCTACGGCGAGCAGTGGTATTACGACAAAGCGCTCGCCTATCAGGACGGCTACCCGCTCGTCTACGACAGCGCCACCTTCGGGTATCGCTATGAAAAGGAGGACGCCGCGGCGCGGATAGTCAAGTTCGCGGCGGCACGTCAGGTGACCGACGACGACGGCCGCGCCTCGGTGCGCATCATGGTAAGCGGTGAAGATAAGGAGCCGCTGGGCAGCGACGCTCTGGGCCGCTTCACCTCATACATGCGGCGTATCGCGCCCGCAGGCATAACGATGACTATCGTCTCGCAGGCGGCAGTCTCGCTGCAAGTCTCCGCGCAGATATTTTACGACCCTATGCTGCTCGACGACAGCGGGCAGCTGGTGTCGGACACGGCAAAGCCGGTGGAAATCGCTATCAAGGAGTATGTGGACGGCATCAAGTATGGCGGCGTTTTCAATAAGACGCGGCTTGTCGATGCTATCCAGATGGCCGAGGGGGTGCGCGACGTCATCTTGCGCTCGGTATCGTACAGAACAGGCACTTCGGGCAGCTTCACCACGCTTTCTGGCAATTCGCTTGCAGCCGATAGCGGCTGCTTCGCGGTGCAGGCAATGAACATAGAATACCTTTCGGCAGACAATGAGTAACCTCGGTTTATATATCGCGCAGCTTCTGCCGCGACCACTTCGCGGCACGCGGCTTTACAACCTCATTTCGGTGCTTTTGGCCCCGATGACGAGCCTCGGCAGCCGGCTTTCGGCCGCCCGCGTGGAGATGCTCTCCGCGGCGCGGTACGAGCCGACACCCCTGATGCTCGAGCGAGCAGTCAAGGACACGCTCGGCATCACCGTCAGCGTAGAGACGCAGGCAGCGGGCGACTTCGTCGTAACCGTATCGAGCCGCGACTCTCTGATGATTGGGCAGGTGAGAGCGGTTATCGACAAGTATCGGATGCTGGGCGTCGGCTACACCGTTCGCAGCGCCAATACGCGCATGTCGTGCTACTTCGACGAGCACGTCTGCGAGCGCGTTCTTCGCCGCTACTCTGCGCGGTGGGTGAGCCACGTCTGCGAGGCTGTCGAGCAGCTGTTCGTCTATGTCGGCTATGCCGGCAGCGACGACTTCGTGAGCGTCTTCACCTCGAAACCCGTCGCTTCGCCCGTCACCGTCAGACTGTGGGAGACCGGTGCGTCGCAGCCGGTGGATGTCACCATTCCGGCGGGGGCGGACAACTTCTCCTCTCTGCTGCCGGCCGTCGTGAAAGCCGAAATGCAGCCGTTCACGGACGGCGTCTATTATTACGAACTGAAATATCCATACGATGAGTGAACTTGTGAATACGGGGCTCGAACGCTCCCTTCTTCTGGTTGTGGACCAGTACATTAACGGGGTGAAGCAGAACTCCATAAAATACGACGGGCGTCTCTCCTTCGGCTCGTGGCCGGAAATAACATCCAGCCAACTCGCCCGCATGTCGCAGGACGACTTCTACGCGCGTCTTGCCGCATTCAAGGCATACGTCGAAAGCATCGTGCCCGGTCTCGACATCGACGCGGTGACGGAGGCGGGCCGCGCGGCAGTCCGCGCAAACAGCGGCAGCTGTCCTATCGGCGTCATCAGCGAAGAGCAGGACGATGACGAGCAGAACACCACGGCGCCGGACTCGTCCTCTTCCGAGACTGGAACGGGAACGGCCGAACCGGACGGGGCGAAAACCCCGACGACAGAACCGATGTCCCTCGAAGACGTAATCTGAGAATATCATGAAAGAGCTTACCTGTGTGATAGCCTTCATCAATGAAGGCGAGGAACTGAAAGCGACGCTTTCCAGCATCCGCCAGACTGCCGGCGACAGCGTCGATATAGTGCTTGTGGACGACGGCAGTGCCGACGGCGTGGACTATGCCGCCATGGCAGAGCAGTACGACGCACGCTACACGCGGCACGAGCAGCGCCGCGGCTCCGCCCCCTCCAAGCACGAGGGGGTGCTGATGGTTCAGACGCCGTATTTCCTGCTGCTAGACGGCCACATGCGCTTTTATGAGCAGGAGTGGCCTGAGAAGATTGTCGAGCGCATCAAGGAGAACGAGCGCTGCATCTACTGCTGCCGCTGCCGCGGACTGAAAAGCGGCGATAAGGCCTTCACCTTCGGGGGTTGGGTGAACTTCGACCGAAAGGAGATTTTCGCCGTGAAGTGGCTGTGCAGGCTCGCCGATTCGGAGGGCCTTGACACGGTGGTGGTACCGTGCATCCTCGGCGCTTCTTATGCCGGCAGTGTGGAGTATTTCAAGTTCCTGCGCGGCTTCGAGGGGCTGACCGGCTACGGCGCGGAAGAGGAGTACCTTTCCATCAAGTCGTGGATGGGCGGCGACGGCGTGCGGCAGATACGCGACGTGGTGGTCGGGCACCGCTTCAACCTCAGCCGCATTGTGGGCGGGCGTCCGAAGTTCGTCACCTCCGGATATGAGGTACTGCACAACCGCATGGTAATCGCCGCAACGCTGCTGCCTGCGGCAACGGCCGAGCGCTGCATGAACTACTGGAACGTTCGCGAGCCGCGCTACCATCTGGCGGCGCAGCAGCTCGCCTCCGAGAACGACACCGTGCAGCGGCTCTCGGACTACTACGCGCAGAACTTCTCCGGAACGTTCGCTGATTTTGAAAACGTAAATAATAAAGCTCGTAAAAATGAATGTATCCAAATTACACAAGCTCAACAGGCAGAGTGATTTCGTGTTCCGCGAAACCCTGCTCGACGGGTCGGGAAATCCTATCGACCCTCTGTCCCTGAACTGGGAAATCGAATACCGCACCACCGGCTGGCCGCGCTTCTCGGCCTCGCACAAGGACGGGGTGCTCATAAATGCCGCAATCGACGAGAACAGCGGGGAGCTGCTCGTGCTCTTCAACGGCCACAACCTGCCGAGCGGGGAGCTTATCAAGGAGCTGCACGTGGAAATCGACTCGGCTCTGTTTCCGGACGGCATCGAAGATAATTTCATACCTCGCCGCACTGGATACGAGCTTTGGGACGGGGCCACGGACTGCGGTATTGCCGAGCCGTCCGAGTTTTTGATGAACTACTATAAAGGCGAGCAGGGCGAGCGCGGCCCCGCGTTCACATACGACGATTTCACGCCTGCGGAAATCGCCGAGCTTCAAAAGCCGGCTGTCGATGCGGCGAAAAAGGCAACCGATGCGGCCGAAAAGGCGAACGCTGCTACCGCACGGGCGGAGGCTGCCGCCGCAGTTGTTCTTCCGACTGTGGAGAACATCGATTCGGCCGAGGTGGTCATCGCCAAGGCCGAGGGTCACCATATCTACGTATGCACGGCAGCTGCCGTGTCGTCTCTGACTATTACGGAGGTCGAAAACTCGCCTCGCGAGACTGTCGTCCGCTTTACCAGCGGACAGACGCCTACGACGCTCAATCTGCCGGAATCTCTGAAACTGTTCGCGGTGATGGTGCCGCAGGCCGGCGTTTCGTATGAAATCAACATAGCAAACGGTCTTGCCGTTTTCGCAAAATTCGAGGGCAATGAGTAGACGTCGCGATATGATGACTGCCGCTGCGCAGTGGTACGGCATAGAGTGGGATTCGACAAACCCCTCGCCGGCCTGCACGCGAATCGGCCGAAAGCAGCTGCACGTCTCGCTTCCGATACAAAGTCGTATGCGCCGCTGCGTTCTGCGCGACGACGGCTCTGTGGCCTACTATCTTCACGAGACCGACAGCACTCTGCGCGAGGACGGCAGGAAAGCGAATCTCGACGGTTCCGACGGTATGGTGATGGTGGAAATTCCCGCTCATTACCGAAGATTCGAGACGGTCGGAACGACATATCGCTGCATGCTCTCCGAGCAGCCGCTGGCTGGATTTCACCACGTGCCGACGGCCTATCGGTCGGCCTACGAAGCGACCGTGGACCGCACGGATGCTGCGCTCCCGAAGCTGGCCAGTGTGGTGAACACCTCCGCCGCTTTTCGCGGCGGAAACAACAACGCGGCGTATGACGATACGTATCGCTCGTTTCTCGGCCGGCCAGTTGCGGCTATCAACTGTCCTACTTTTCGCAGATATGCGCGGAACCGCGGCAGTGCAGGCATGAACAGCGCAGGCTGGAATTGCGACCTGTACGAATTGTACAAAACATGCTTTTGGCTATTCGCAACCGAGTATGCGAATTTCCGGAGCCGCAGCGCATATGTCGCAGAGCTGACAGACGAGGGATACAGGCAAGGCGGCCTCGGCCTCGGCGTAACCACTATGAGCTTCTCAGTTTGGGGCGAGCTGAACGGTCATTACCCGTTCGTGCCGTGCGGTGTGACGAACTCGCTCGGAAATCATACCGGCGTTGTCGATTTTACGCAGTCGGATGCGGACGGCGATGTTCTCGCCATCGGAAGTGTCACATCGTACAGAGGGCTTGAAAATCCATTCGGGCATATCTCGACTATTCTAGACGGCAGTCTCTGCAATATCCAAAGCGACGAGGACGGCGGGAAAAGCGAATTTTATGTATGTCGAGACCCCGCGAAATTCGGCGAAGACTTATCGGATTATGAGTTGCGGGGCGAGCTTCCGCGGAGCTCTAACTTCATCAAAGTAATGCTGTTTGGAGAATTTGGGGATACGGTTCCGACCGTTGTCGGCGGAAGCAGCGTAGCATATTTTACAGATTATTTTTACACGAACGTAGGGCACAGCTACAAGGCTGTTTTGATGGGAAGTGCGACAGCGTCGAGCGGTGCCCTCGCAGGAATGACCTATCTTAACGCATCAATGAGTGCTTCTATCGGAACGAGCGCAGACGCGGGAACGCGACTTTGTTTTTTACCTTGAAAAAAAATGAGAAATGGGATACGCTAAATTAATCGACGGAGTATTACAGTGGACAGGCGCGGAAGTGGTAGCCGGCGGCCGGCGGATTATCAATCCGCAGCCCGAAACGCTGCTCGCTCTCGGATATAAGCGGGTGGTCTACCCAGAGCAGGAAGACACTGCCGCACTCTCGCCAGAGCAGGCGGACGAGCTCGCGCAGATGCGCGAGGAGTACAATGAGACACCCTCGGAAATTATTGTGAAATATCGAGATTTGTGAAAAATCAGCATATTTTTATAAAACTATGAAAAGAATTATCAACTGGTTCAAAGCGTCTAACCGCTGGAAACATGCGGCAGTAGGCGCAATTGTAGCGCTGTTCACCACTTTTGCGGGGACAGCCATCGCCGCTTTCACGTGGGAGATTTGCCAAAAACGGGACGGCGGAAAGTTCGAATGGGGCGACATCGTCGCCTCGATGATTGGGGCGGTTATCGGGCAGACCGTGCAGGCTGCCGTCATCTATGCGCTGTTCTTCTAAAACGACACGGCCATGATGCGGATATTGCTCGATAACGGACACGGCAGGGAGACTGCCGGAAAGCGCTCTCCGGTGTGGCCGGACGGTGCGCAGCTTTTTGAATGGGAGTTTAACCGCGACATCGTGCGGCGTCTTGCCGCACTGCTTTCGCGCAGCGGCGTTCCGCACGACGTGCTCGTGGGCGAGGACATCGATGTGCCCCTCGCCGAGCGTGTGCGCAGGGCGAACGAGATATGCCGACGGGAGGGTGCGCAGCATTGCCTGCTCGTCTCGGTTCATGCCAATGCCGGCGGCGGTACTGGCTGGGAAGTGTTCACCTCGAAAGGGCAGACGGCCGCCGACCGCTACGCCGAGATATTCTGCCAGTGGGCGGAGATGTCTCTGCCCGAGTTTCGCCTTCGGACCGACCTTTCGGACGGTGACAGAGATAAGGAGGCGGCGCTGTATATTCTCACGAAATCAGCCTGCCCGGCAGTGCTTACCGAGAACCTTTTCATGGACACGGAGCGAGATTGCCGCTTCCTGCTCTCCGATGCGGGCAGAAAGCGCATCGCCCGCATGCACTACGACGCGATACTCGAATGTATCGCATGTCATGATAAACACGTAGGGCGATGATGCGAACGGTTCTTACCGCGGCTGTGACTGCCGCTCTGGTACTCGCCGCGGTGCATTTCTGCTCGCGGCCCTCCGGCCGCCCTGCCGAGGGCGTCAGAACCGACACCGTCATGGTGTACGACACTGTGTACATGGATACGCTCTACATCGAGCGGCCGCAGCCGGTGACTGTGCGAAAGGTTCTCGTCGATACGCTTTACTTGCCGGCAGTAGACACTGCCGGGCACGCGGCCGACAGTGCGCAGGTGGTGCTCCCGATGGAGACGAAGGTATACGAGGACAGCACGTACAGAGCAGTGGTCAGCGGCTATCGGGTGACGCTGGACAGCTTGCAGATATTCGCCAGACGAAACGAGACGGTGATTCGAACGGAGGTCGTCCGTGTAAAGCCGGCAGGCCGTTTCTCGATAACCGTCGGCCCGCAGCTCGGCGTGGGCTACACGCCAAAAGGCGTACAGCCGTACATAGGTGTCGGCGTAACCGTCGGCATTCGAATCGGGAAATAAGGGTGAGGCTTTGGCAGAAGGCCGAAAAAAAGCCTCTGCCTTGAAAAATGAATGAAATATTGAGGTGCGATAAGTAGGCAGAGGCTCGCTTATTGCACTTTTTTCATCCAAATTCAATGCCAAACTCATGAAATCACCGAGAAAACGCGGCCGGAAAACCATCATCCGTCACAATATCGTACATGAACTGTATGCGCAGCTGCGCAGTCAGCTGGGCATCTATCCCGACGCCGTCGCCAAGGGCACCATCTATGCGCACATCTCCGAAGAATGCGGCCTTTCCACAAAGGAGGTCGCCTACATCCTGAATCACACCGTCTATGTGCCACCTTCCGAAATCGAGGCGGAAATCTCCTGATTCCGGCCATGTTTTATTCGTTTTCGCGGCTTTCCGAGCGCGACCTTTGTGTCTGTTCGAACCGGCGTGCCGCGCACCGAAAAACGCGCGGAAAAACGATTAAAACAGGGTTTTTATGGAATCAAATGAATCGGGCGTGAAAGTCCCGAAAGGTCAAATCAATTACAACACAGTGGCAGGCTCTCTTGGTCTTGCCGCATTCGCAGGGCTGGGTCTGCGCGGTGCGCAGAACGGCGGATTGTTCGGAGCCGTGGCCGGCGCCGGTACAGGAAGCGACGCCGGCAGCCGTCCGGTAACGCAGGCGGAGCTGGCCTATGCGCAGGCGCTTGACGCCTCGCAGTCGGAGGTCGCAAGGCTGCAATCCGAGAAGTATACCGACAATCACATTGTTGGTGCGTTCAAGGAAACGACCGCGCTCTTCCGCGCGAGCGACCAGAAGATTGCCGACGTGGTTAAAGACGTCACCTCCGCGTTCATCGAGACGGGCAAGAGCGTGGCTGTTCTCAACACCGAGGTATCGTGCTTGAAGGAGCAGATTTCAGCCATGAAGTCGTGCTACGACCAGAAGCTGGAATACGAGATTCGGGCGCTGAACAACCAGATAAGCGGCGTGGCCAATGCCGCGAACTCGGCAATCGCGATGGAGGCAGAGCGCAGAAGCTGCGCAGACAACACCATCGTGAACTACGTCAATGCGACGTTCTATCCGAAGCAGGTAGCTGACGTTACCACCGGCACGACCACGACCGCGTCCTCGACGTACAATCCTTTGGCCTGCTACTGCGGTAAGTAGCGACCTTTCGGCGTGCAGACTTCCATAAGAGGAGGTCTGCACCCTTTTTGAACGAAAAACAGTAAAATCATGACGAATATAGACAGACTTTCGGCGGTGCTCAAAGAGTGGCTACGGCCGATTTTGGCAGATGTTCTGCCTAACGTGAAAATCCCGGGACAGACGGCCATTGGCGGATTCATGAAAAACATGCTCGGTATAGACCTTTCGACGTACAACATCTGGGAGGAGCTGGGGACGGTAGTTCTCGACCCGACAATCGAGCAGGCTTTGCGGCCTGCCATGCGGCAGCTCGCGGGCCTCGTGCCGGACGAGGATATTCCGGCCGCGGCAAAAAGCTATATCGCGGCATTCAAGCGCAAAGCGCATGACGACGGCGTCGTCAATGTGTTCGGCATCCAGTTCGAAGAACGTGCTTTCGACAACCTTGAAAGCCTGTTTAATTCGCATTTCAAAACAGAATAAGGTATGGGAAAATTTCATGAAATGGTCAAGGACTACGAGTCGCACGGCCTGCTCACAGAAGCGGCGCTCTGGGCGATGATTTCGGACATCGACGGGATGCTCGAAGAGGTCCGAAAGGCGGACGAGAAGAAGTTCTGGAAGTTCCTGAGCACGACGCACGAGCGATTCGTCGGGAAACACTATAATGAGGCATTCGCAAAGGCGCGAGTCGCCACGATGTGGCACTGCGCAGACCCTGAGTGCAGGGAGAAGGACTGCGGCGAGCAGTTCACAATGGAGGAAGCAGGCGAGTTCTTCCGGAAGTACAAGACGCATCTTCCGGCGAAGGTCAATCAATTCGACTTCTATGTCGCAATCAATGCGCAGGCGCACGATTATCATAGATTGATAGAGCGGTGGTTTGAGGACGGACAGAAAGCCGAAGGCCGCGAGAAAATCGTCGAAATGGCTGTCGAGTTCTGGTTCTGCGATAAGGACTATCCGAAAGGCGCAGATGTCAAGGTTTGGGAATATTTCGAGGGTTGAGCCAGAACGGTCGACAGGCAAAAATGAAAAAGGCCGCATGAGAAATGCGGCCTTTTCTTGTGCCTTTGTCGATTCTCCGGAAAAGTTCGAAAAATTGACACGATTCGTTTGTCATTTGAGGATTTTTTGATTTGCCGATTATAAATTTCAGCTGAAAGTATGGCAGGCGCTGTTGAGAATCCCCTCGGGAGGACTCTCCTCCTACCGCGACATCGCAGCGGCAATCGGCAGACAGGGTGCAGGACGGGCAGTGGGAGGTGCGATAGGCGACAATCCGGTAGCGTATAT
>ERZ1034798.33-NODE-33-length-31598-cov-9.413975_pt1 | contig 31598 bp, 45 predicted proteins | sample MGYA00520690_ERZ1034798 | MGnify/ENA primary metagenome ERZ1034798 (study PRJEB33766, sample SAMN09781682) | gut metagenome | biome: gut microbiome | host: Homo sapiens | place: Madagascar | study: EMG produced TPA metagenomics assembly of the PRJNA485056 data set...
GAGGAAACCCAGAGTATAACCCAAGAGGAAACCCAGAGTATAACCCAAGAGGAAACCCAGAGTATAACCCAAGAGGAAAGCTCCTTGACACTTGACTCTTGTCACTTATTATTTGATGATATACCCACTTGTTCGGATAGATCCTCACAAGTGGGAGTCAAAACGCGGTCGCATTTTGACCTGCCCTCGCTAAACGCCGTGTTGGCAAAACACGGCTTGCCCCAAATTGCCAAGCTTAATGACGACCGGAAGGCAAAGCTTAAACAGCGAGTGGCTGAAGCCGGAAGTTTTCAAAATTTTGTTGAGGAGGTTGACAGAGCGCTAGCCTCAAGCTCATTCCTCCGCGGTGACAATAACCGCGGATGGCGGGCTGATTTTGACTTTTTTTTGCAGAAAAGCAAATGGCAAAAGGTCGTGGAGGGGTGCTATCAGGACCGTAACAGCAAACAAACCGACGATGAATTTTACCGAAAATTGGAGGAATTGTGATGCGGGAAGATTTTAAGGCTGCGAAATTTTTATTTGATAAAATCAAAAAAATATACCAGACGTTTACAATTCCTGACGAGTTGGACGTTGAGGTTTGGGCGGAGGTTTTGGACGGCTATTCTCAAACCGAGATTTTGGACGCGTTGAAAGAGTACCGTAAAAACGTTGCCTACAATCAGGCGCCGACGCCTGCCGATTTTAAGAAATTTCTGGCGATGGTGACTGAAAACAAGAGCATTGCCGAGGTTGCCACGCATGAGCTGAAGTTGATTGCGCCTGCCGAGCAGTTGATGCAGCGCGATATTGAGGCGAAATGCTGCCGACACCTGCTGCCGGTGTATAAACGGGCAGTTGATTACGTTTTGGGCGAAATGCTGCTCAAGGAAATTCCGGCGAGCGAATGGCGCAAAATGAGCGTGGCGACGCGTTACGGCCAAGCGGTGAATAAGGGCTTGTTCGGTCTTTTCAGCGAGGTTTTGGTTTTTATCTGCCGCCGCGATTACGGCAAAGATTATCAGTTTGAAAGCGAGGCTATGCTTGACGCTGACCGGCGCCGAAACGAGTTTAATTTAAGCGATGCCGCGGAGCATTTGGCAAAGGCGTGGTGGCATAACTGATTGGGGGATAATCATGGTGAAAATTGAAAGTTTTGAGGACTTGAAGAGCAAGCTTGAATTGGCGGCATTGGTGGACAAGGCGCTTCCGCCCACGGCAAAGCTCGGAGCCAAAGCGATTTGGCCGGAGTTTTTGCGAAACCCTGAGGAAACGGGATTTTTGCTTAAAGACGCGCCGAAATTTGAGCCGACGGCTGATGATTTTAAACTTTGGGAAGAGGTGAGCTTAAATTGGATTAAGGTTTTTTCAGAGCAGGAAAAGCGCGAAGAATGGGCGGTGGTGTGGCTCAAAGCCGGGCATGTGCCGAACAAGGTTATTGCCGCAAAACTCAAGATGAGCCGAACAAAGGTGTGGTATTGCTTTGAACGTGGAATGAGCAAGCTTTACGCTAAATTGACCGGCAACGCGGTGCCTGCGGGGGTTAAAAAACACCGCAAAAAAGATAAAATCGTTGGATTTTGCCGTGATATTTGCTCAATTAAGCAGGCGATTGAGCGTTTGGAAAAAAGAATGAAAAATAGTTGTTGATTTTTTAACTTTTGCGGGGTATTCTCGTTATTGAGCTCAAAACTCAAACAATAGCGGATATCCCGCCCCGAAAGATTTGCGGACTTTTTTTTATACCGTTTGGTCGGGGGTGCGAGGATATATCTAAATAACTCCGCGTGTTCTATTGTTACGTTTTGAGCCCCCGACACCTCAACGGGTTTGAGGCAACCTATCAAAAAGGACAATAGTATGACAAATTCAATTTCAATTTATAATTTTAACCAAAATTCTGTTCGTACCACTCAAATTGACAATAAGCCTTGGTTTTGTTTAGCTGATTGCCGTCAAGCTCTTTCAATAAAGGGGTCCCTCAAAGTGGGAACCCTCTCAGATAAGGGGGTCGTTAAAACCGACACCCTTACCAATGGCGGTAAACAAGAATTAACCTTTATCAACGAGCCAAACCTGTACCGCTTGATTTTCCGCAGCAACAAACCGCAAGCCCAAGCCTTTGCCGATTGGGTATATTCAGAAGTTTTGCCGCAGATTCGTAAAACCGGCAGCTATGGCACGCCTGCGCCGGTGGATATGAAAGCTATCGGCGGGGTGGTGAAAAAATGCGCGGCGGTGGCGGTGCGCGAGGAAGTCAAGCAGGTTGTTGCCGAGACAATCCGCGAGGAAGTTCGCGACATGGCGCTGGACGTTGTTTTATCGGCCGAGCGCTTTAAGCCGTTGCATGAGGTTTCAGACGAAACGATGATGAATTGCTTATACGGCTGGTACAGTACGCGGCACCACAAGCTTTTGGATGTGGTTAAAGAGCTTGATGAGGAAAACGGGCGCTTAAAGTCGCAAATAGCGATGATTAAAAAGGTGGTCGCTTAACGTTGGGGCGGGGAGGTTTACTCCTCCCCGGTTAATTAAGCATTAAGCGCGAGCGGTAATCGCAAGCCCAAGCGCTGCGGCTGTCTTGCCCGTCAGATAAATTGTGGGCGGCAAGATAGGTAAAATAATCTTGCGGATTGAAGACAACAATACCGACATCGGCGCCAAGCTCTTTTAAGGCGGTGTAGGTGTGGGCAATCATGGCGCGGTGGACGCTTGCCGGTAAGTTGCCCCAGTTCGGCACGAATTTAGCCAAACAGTTGTCGGGGTAGGTGATTAAAACCACGGAAGTTTCTTGAGCGTGAGGAAGCTCGCGGTAACGCTCAACCGCTTGGCCTATGGTCCATTGAATTTGTTTTAACAATTTGGTAATTTTGTCGCAGGCAAGTTCAGATACCCAGCTGTCGCCATTTTCCCAGCGCTTGATGGTGCGTACGTTTTGCACGTTATGAAATTCTGCTGCCTCTTGTTGCGAAAAGCCTAAAAATTGGCGAATTGTTTTATATTCGGCAGCAGTTAAATATCCTTTTTTGCTCATTTTTACTCCTTAAAATTTAACTTTATTAGATTCGTAATTGCAAAACAAATCAATCTCAACAGCGCCATAACCGGCTTTTGTATAAAAGCTGCCGATTTCGTAATGATTGTCATCGGTGAAATAATTGTCATCATCGAGCGCTTTGTTGGCAAAATTTGCGGCAGCTGCAAATTGATTACAACCCCGGCGGTTGTTGAGAACGCGGCAGGCGGTTTTATAAATCTGAGCGCGGTTAAATTTATCAACAGCGCGCCAAGCGCGATTGTGAAGCTCGTCCACGGTTAAACCGCACGGGAGTTTATAATTTTCATGTCCGGCAGCCACGATTAAAACTAATCTTAAAAAATCTTTTGAAGTCATTGTAACCATTGTTTTTCCCCTTTTTTTTAATTAATGTCTGCCGCAATCGGTTAAACGCCATTTGCCCGCGTTTTTTTCAAAAACAAACCAATCGCCTGCCGGATGAATCGCCAATCCTCCGCGCGGTCCGGCACGATATACCGACATACCGGCGGTTAAATCAATTTTAATAGGTGAATTCTCAAACTCGGCTTGTCGCACTTCCAGGCTACATAATTGGGCGCGTGTGGCCAGCACTTTCCACAACCTTTGTTCAAGCTCTGCGCGGTTAAAAGTTCGCGCCTTTTTGCCGGCATCCATTGTTTGAATTTTTTTTAAGACTTCTTTACTGATTAAAAATTTCATTGTTTTTCCCCTTTTGGAATTTTAAGGCTTGCCCCTTTGGCTTCCTTGATAATTTTATTGTGTCACTTTTGGTGACGTATGTCAAGATTTTTTTTAATATTTTTGTAAAAAAAATAAAATATTGTGCTAAATCAATTACATACTGATGATTTTGTGAATTTTGGCATTTTTTAAAGGGGCTAAAACGGCATTTTATTACGTAAAATCAATATGTTAGATGTTTAAACATTTTTTTTGAATGTTTAAACATTTTTGTTTTAACACTTTTTGAAAAAAAAGAGTATTATTTTTTTATGATAGCAGATTCTCCTAAAAAAATCCATTGCGCTATCATTTCCTTTTCCATTATTAGTGTTGAGCCTGCGAGCAATCGCAGTTTTTTTTTATGGAGCAAATCAATGCTTACAGCTAAGCAAGAGAAATTCTGCCAAAACATTGCGAAGGGTATGAATCAGGCTGATGCCTATCGCGATGCGTATGGCACTAAAAAAAAGAAAGATAAAACCATTTGGGAACATGCAAGCCGCTTAATGCGCAATAGCAAGGTGAAGGCAAGGGTTGAACAATTAAAAGAAAAAATTACCGACGATATTAAATATACGGTTGTAGACAGCTTTAACAGCTTGTGCAAGGCGCAGGAATTAGCCCTGAACCGCGTTAATCCATTCGGGAAGCCTAACCCTGATTTGGCGAACTTTATTAAAGCGGAAGAACTTAAAGGCAAGCTTAAAGGGCTGTACGTTGAGAAAAAAGAACTATCCGGCGGGTTGGAGCTGACGCCGTTTGAAATTAAAATTGTGGAGTGATTTTGTCTAAAAGCTAAAATTGCGTAATTTCAATCGGTTAGTTTTAATCTTCCGTATAGGCGGATACCGGAAATTAAGCGGAGTTTTTGACAAAATGCAGTTTTATAAAAAATATGAGCCGTTATTAAAGCTTGATTCGGGGCGGTATGACACGTTTGTTTTGACCGGCGGGCGGGGAAGTCTTAAAACCGGTCACGCCTGCCGCGCGGTGTTGGTGGCGATGATGAAGAGCCAAAAGCGCGTGGTGTGCTTTAGGGAGACCAAGACGAGCCAGAAAGACAGCCTTATCAGCGAGTTTCAGGCTTTGATTGACGGCGAGTTTAAGAATCGCGGCTTTAAGTATAACTCTGAAGCGATAAAATACGAGCGCACCGGTTCTTCCATAACCTTTTTGGGTTTGCGCGACAGCAACGCCAATGCCCGCGAGGCGATTAAAGGTTTGGCGCAGGTGGATATTTGGCTTGTGGACGAGGCGCAGGCGGTGACGGCTCCGGTTTGGGATGTTTTGTTGAAGACGATTCGTAAAGAGGGCGCGGTGCTGATTGCCGTTTACAACCGCATATCCGATGATTTGCCGTTAGAGGGCGCGCTGTTTTTGGATTATGACAATATGACGGCGCCGGAAAAAACTTATTTTGTGGAAGTTAATTATCCGGAAGTGCAGCATTTGGGTGTGCTCTCAGACAAGTTCTTAAACTATGCCGAACTCGTTAAAAAGAACAAGCCCGACGAATATGAGCGTGACTACTTAAACAAGCCCAAAGGCGCCAATGTTGCCCGCGTGGTTAAATACTGGTCGCCCGCCAACATTGACGAGCGTATTCGCTACTGCCCCGATTTGGACATATACTGGAGTTTGGATTTTAACGTGAATCCGGCGATGTCTACGCTTGCGCATTATGACGGCGCCAAGTTTTTTATTTTTGACGAGCTGGTGTTAAACAACGTGATTACGCAAGACGTGGTTGACGAGTTTATCCGGCGTTATCCGCCCGAAACCTTTAAGGGCGTGGTGCAGATTTGCGGCGACGCTTCCGGCAAGTATCGCAAAACGCAGAGCCGATATTCCGACTATGCGATTATTGTCAACACGCTTGCCAAAGCGGGTTATCATTACCGGCTTAATTTACGCTCATTCAATCCACCGATTTTGGCGCGGGTGAACGCGTTTAACAAGCAGGTTTTGACCGATGACGGCTCGCGCAATGTGTTGGTGCACCCGCAATGCAAGTGGCTTATTTACAATATGAAGAACCTGAAGTTTAAGGACGGAACCAGCCTGATTGATGCCCCGACCCCCGCGCAAATTGCCGATGATGACAACAAGCTTTATCTAGGGCACATATTTGACGCGGCGAGCTATATGGTTGAATTTTTTAAACCTGTTGTGAAAGAGTAAATAATGTTTGAATTTTTAGTTGAAAAAGAACAAAATCCGCGGCGATTGAACGACCCGCAGAAAACCGAAATTGTCGGCAAAATAAGCGGGCTGTGGTCTGATTGGGACACAGCGAGGAACAAGCAGAAAACTATTTCCGAAAAGCTTTATCCCGAGCTTTATTTGGACGAGCGCGAGAAAAAAGACCTTGACGATGATGAAGTGTGGAAGTCGGACGTTCATTTGAACAAAATCTATTCGCTCTTCCAAACTCAACAGGCGTTTATATGGGACAATATTTACTCGCATATTGATAATTTGTTTGATGTGGAAGGCACTGACACCAAATCGGCCGAAACCGCTGCTTTGCAAAAACAAAATTTGGTAAACACGTTTTACAAAATCGGTATTCAGCGCAAACTTGACGCCGCGATTGAATATTTGGGCAGCGTCGGCGAAAGCTGTTTATTTATAAGTTGGAAGACGCTGTATAAACAAGTTCGCCGCCGTTTGGCTGATATGCCGAATGTGTCGGCGCTGTTCAGTACGGCAAATTTTGGCGTCTTTAATCAGGAAATTTATAACGGCGCCAATGTTGAGGCGATAAATCCGCTTAATTTGGTGTTTGACCCCCGAGTTACGCCGGAAGATATGCAGAGTTGGGATAATTGCGGCAAGATTATTAAGTCGTGGGAAACTTATTCGGCAATCGCGAATAATAAGCTTTACAACCTCAGCAAGGCTGACCTTGAAGAATTAAAAGCGATGCTCAGCAGCGCGCCGACCGACCGCGACAAAACCGCCGCCGAAAAAACTGACGAGGTTATTGATAACAACCGCGCTGAAGTTTTGCAGTATTGGGGCGATTATACCATGGCGGACGGAACCGTGCTTAAAAACTGGCACATTGTGGTGATTGCGCGGCAGTATCTGGCGGTGTTTGAACATAATCGCTGGGTGATTAATCCGATTATCTGCTGTTCCACCATGCGTGACGCCAAAAGTAAACGCGGCATTCCGGAGCTGTGGTCAATTTATGATTTATGCAAAGAGCAGGAAAACAAAGTTAATTTGCAAAATGACGCACAATTACTTAACTTAAACCCGCCGGCATATGCGCCTGAAGGTTTTTTCAAAGACGAAAAAATCAGGCTCTACCCCGGAAAGCAGGTTGAATACAAGCAGGGACTTGAAGACCCGAGCGCAATTATCAAAATGCAGTTTCCGCTGCTTTCAAATGAGCAGATTATTGAGTATTACGACAGCACCGCCTCTAATGTGAGCGGCATATTTCCTAATATGCAGGGGCAAGACGAGGCGAAAGACGCCACTGCGACCGAAATTAAGGTAAAAGTGCAGGGGCAGACAACCCGCTTGTCTAAAATTTTGGACACCTTAAAGCAAAACATGATTGTGCCGATGGTGGCAAAGGTTGCCGACCTGCAAGCCAATATGCTGTTTGATGATGAGCAGATTTTTGTAAACGAAGACGGCGTGCAAAAACCGGAAGTTATCACCAACGAAGTGCGCCAAGGGCGGTACGAATACCGATATACCGATAACAGCGGCATTCAGAAAAAGCTGGCGGAAAATCAGACTTTAACGAATATTTTGGCGCCGGTTTGGAACGATCCGGCGGTGCCGTTAAATAAAAAAGATGTGATTAAAGAGGCGCTGAACAATGCCGGTATTGAAAATGCCGACAAGTTTTTTGCGCCGGTACAAGCAATTCCTCAGGCTCAAATGCCCGGCAATCAGATGCCGGAGGCGGCGCCTGAGGTAAACCCGGAAGCGGCGGCGAATGGACAAGTTAATTCTGTTGCGTGAGTTTCTTGATTCGGACGGCGGTCGGCAGGTTTTAAGCTACGCCACCGAATACATGATAGAAACCGCGGCAAAACCTAACGCCAACGCGGAGTGGGTAAAAGGAATGGGCATGCTTATTAACCACTTAAATGAGGTTGATAAGTTGTGCCAACAAAAATTTAATAGAAACAGAAAGGAATAAACTTATGGAAGAATCAACACCTTTGACAAATGCGCAAACCGATACTTCAGATGTAGAGTTGAACGATACTTCGGGGGCTAGTACCGAACCGGAAAACAACGCATCTGAACCGGCGTCTGCTGATGCCAAAGCTGATACTGACAGCGCTCCTCAATCGGAGCAGTTAATTTTTGGCAAATACAAAACCATGGCGGATGCTGAAAAGGGATATAAAGAGGCTGAGCGGGCAATTACCAAAGCTTCAGACCTTGAAAAGCAGCTTAAAGCTTATCAGGAACGCGAACAGCAAGCGCGCGAGCAACGCGAAATTGCGGCTCGTGAAGACGGCTTTGCCGATGCTGATGAGCAGGAAGTGCGCTATAATGTGGCAAATTATGAGTTTAAGCAGTATTGCGCGGCTCTTGGCGCCACATTGACCGGCGAGAGCTATAATAAAGCCCTCGGATTTTTACAAAACTACCAAAACACCGGCAATCCGCAGTATTTGGAAGCTGCGAAAAGCTATTTTTCAGCGGGAACGATTTCAAAAATTGCGGCTAATGTTGCAATGTTTGAAAACAGCGAGATTAATAACTATCGCGCGCATAAGGCAGAAGCTCAGGCGCAAGCTTATAAACAGCAGCTTGAAAGCTTTGCCCGCGAAAATACTGACTGGATTGCGCCTAAAGAGCGCCAAGACGCCATCGGGCTGTTAATTCAGCTTTCAGGCGGTAATGTTGATTTTGCCGAGGCAAAACGCATTGTTGACGGTTTGGAAGCGCAGGCGGTGGAAGTTTATAAAAAGAACCAAGCCGAACATGCCGAAAATTCAGCCGCTCAAAACAGTTTGCAGACGCCCGGAACCGGCGGCGTGCAGTCGTCGCAAAAGTGGTTCACAAAAGAAGACTACTACAATATGACGCCGGAGCAGGAGGCTGCGAATTATGATAAAATTGTGCAGCAGATTGAGCTTGAAAAACAGGGAAAACTGCCGCGACAATTAACTTAATTGATACAAGAACTAACCAATCCGCCAAACGGCGGATTTTTTTAAGGAGGACAAAAAATGTCTAGTAATGCAGAAACTCTTGAAAGACAGGTTGCTAAGCTTATTCCTGAAGCTTGGAGCTTGTCATTAAATAAAAAATTGGATAAATCCGGTGTCGGCATGCAAATTGTCAACCGTATTTATGAAAAAGACACTAAAAATTACGGCGATACCGTAAATATCGGTGAAATCGGCGATGTTACCATTACCGATTATTCGGAAGATACTGCCAACGGCGGCGTAACTTATGAACGCGTTGACGCAACCAGTCAGCAACTCAAAATTGACCAGTCAAAAGCGTTTGGGTTCTTTATCTCGGATATTTCACAAAGACAGGCAAATATTAAAGATTTGCAATCTAAATTTGAACAGCGCGCAAAAACCGCGATTGATTTGGTGCGCGATACCTTTATTTTGTCGGCCTTTGCTGAAATCCCGACGGATAACAAGCAGACCGGCTCTGTCACTTTAACCAAGGACAACGCATATAAATGCTTGGTATGGCTTGCCAAAACCTTGAAAAACAATAATGCCGTTCAGACCAAGAACGACAAAGTTTACAAGGCTAATCAGGCAGGTGTTAATGCTATGCCGTGGGTTGTTATCAATCCGGACGTTGAAGCAATTTTGTTGCAGTCACCGGATTTTATCCATGCGACTAATGCAGGCGACCGCGTTTTGCGCGAAGGTTCAATCGGCACCATTGCCGGACTTGATGTTTTGGTTTGCACCAACCTGCCGACTGTAAAAGCTACCGACCAGTCAAACACTACTTATAAAGTAAATATTATGGCCGGTATTAACGATGCAATCGCATATTCGGGCAATATTTCCAAAGTTGAAAGTATCCGTGACGATAAGTTCTTTGGCGATAATGTTCGCGGTTTGTATGTTTACGGTAAAAAGGTTGTTTTGCCGAAAGCTTTGGCAGGTATGACGGTTGAAGTCAGCGCTGCCGACAGTTTGTAGTAACCGAGGGGCGGCGCTTTTGCCGCCCTGCTTTTTAAGAAAGGAATTTATAATGTCTGATATTGAAAACAAAGTAATGGGCGTTGAGACGGAAAAAGAAAAAAAGAAAGCTGCTGCTGCTAACTATTTTGCGGACCATGTGCTTTGGGAAGTTTCAAAAAAAGGCTGCGGAACATCGCTTTTTACCGGCACCATGGTTTTTGAGATGCTAAAACCGGAGTATAAAGCCAGAGTTAAAAAGGGCGAGACTAATTTTACTTGTGAAGATTTTTCATTTAAACTTAAAAAATAAGGCAATGCAATGAAGACATTTTACGACATAATTAAAGACGTTTCAAACCTCAGGTGGTCTATTGTTGACCCGGAGCCGAGCTCTTTTGCCGAGGTGCAAAAGGCGGTGAAGCTCGCGGTTGCGCAAGCGCATAATTTTATTTGGAATTTGGACGATTTTCCGTTTAAGAACAAAAAAGATGCGATTGCGGTTGATGCCGGAGTTTCGGCGGTTTTGGCGCCGAAAGGCAACATCAGCAAGGTTTGGATTGCAGGAGGTGATGTATTAAAGCCGATTAAGTCGGAAGATGCCGATTTGCTTGAAACTAAAACCGGAACGCCGCAATATTATTGGGTTGACTTTACCGATAGCGGCGCGGCGATTAATGTTTATCCGACACCGGATAAAAAGCTAACTCTAATGGTGCGGTATATCAGCAATTATAAGGCTAAAAGTCAGTCCGGCGAGCTTAAATTTAATTTGGAAGATATGGACGATGTGCTTAATTTGCCTGATGACCGCACGGTTGAGGATTTGTACCTGCATTGCCTGAACACCAAGTCTATGGTTTATTTGGTGGCGGACGACACGGATGAAAACTATCAACCGTATCAAAAAGAGTTTTTAGAGGCGTATGGGGCGCTGTTGAGGTTGACGGGGCGCAAGCTTAATCCGCGCTTGATAATATAATCGGAGGGTTGAATGCAAGACCTTTTTATTCAAAATTTTAGAGGTATTCGCAAAGTTAATCCGGTGGTTGATGTGCAGTCTTCCGGCGTTATATCGGCGGTAAACTGCCGCAATGTGGAGCTGAAATATACCGAAAACGGCGACAATGTGGGCATCTTTACCGCCAAGGGCAACAAAGCGGTTAAAGACGTGGGTAAAACGGTTGTCGGACAGTTTGAAAGCGTGCAGGGCGGCGTTACCTATTGGTTTATTTACGCGGTTGACGATACGCAAGGATATATTTACCGATATAACACGCTTGACGATAGTTTGGCGCTGATTAAAGACGGCTTGTCAAAAGCAAAGGTCTGCAACGGCATAACGATTGCGCAAGGGTACAATGATTGGTTTGTGTTTACTAACGGCATAGACGATTATTTGGCAATTAATTTGCAGCAGACGGAAACCGAAAAGCAGGCGCAGTTTTTGAACGCGGAAGATTCGGAGGGGCGGCAAATTCGCGGTTTGGGACTTGAAGCGTATGACGGCAGATTGGTAACTTTTTGTGAAAATCGGGTGCATTGGTCAGCGCAAAGCAATATCTTTGACTGGAAATCAAGCAACCCCGATGTTATTACCGGACCGGCGTTTCAGGAATTTGACCGCAACATTACGGCTATTATCTATTATAATGATATGCTGATTGCGTTTACTGGCGAATATTCAACCTATTTTAAGGGTAATCCCGGCGACGCAAGCAATTTTGAGCGCGGCGGGGCGTCGGGCGGCGGTTGCGCGTCATTTAAATCAGTTATCAAATTTGATAACAAGCTGTTTTATTATGACGACAAAGCCAAAAACGTGTTTGCGTATTATCTGCTTGACAGTGGGCAAACCAGACCGACCGATGGCTTGGCAAACAACGTGATTGATTTTTTCAGCCGATTATATAGCGATAAGTTGAATGAAATTGAAATTGTCAGCTATGTTTCGGGCGAAAGAAGCGAAATTTGGTTTAAGCTGCCGTATTTGGACGAAAATAAAATTTTAATTTATGACTACTTAAAGCAAGAGTGGTTGGAGCGTGCCGCCGAAAGCGACATTAAAGCTTTGGCGGTAATCGGCGGAGCTTTGTATTCGGCAAGCGGCGCAAAACTTTTGAAAGAATATTTAACGTCAGCGTTTGACGGAGCGTATAAGCCAGCCGAATATAAAATGAATGTAATTAATCTTAATTCGGACAGTAACTTAAAAGTTCCGAAAATGCCGCTGATTATGACGCTTGATTTTGACTATCAAAACGACTTTTTCATTGAGTTTATTTACGATGACCGTCCTGAGCGAAGCAAGGTAAAGCGCGTTGTTAAACTCGGAAGCGGATATTTGATTTGGGCAAAATCAGAAACAGACGAAAACGGCGGCGTTTGGGCGATTGACAATACAGACGAAAACGGCGACGTTTGGGTTGACGACGACAAAAACAACGTGATGTTTAATCTGGCGGGACTTTTGAATTTTAAACAGTTGCAAATGCGAGTGTTTACCGCCGAACCGGGGCAAGAGTTCGGTATTAAGCGCTTTGAACTGAAACGAGTTAAAACCAAAACCAAGACAATCGGTTGAACATGATTATTTTAATTGATAAAAGCAATCCGTTTTTTGATAAAGAAACGGCGCTAAAATATTTTTTGCTTAATCGCGAGAATTTGGACGATACGGACGGCTTTGAAGCTCTGCTTAATGCAGGGCTTTTTTATAATGTTTATAATAATGGCTATGTCGGGTCTATTTTTGCTTATTTGAGCACGGATGGGCGCTGGTATTTGGGCGGTTACGCTGTCAGAAAGCGTTATAAAGATGTGATTGAAGCGATAAAAATCGTATCGGACGGATTTAAAGAAATTTACGCCGACACGCGGCACCGAAACGCGGTTTTCGCCTTAATGCGAGCCGGTTTTAAGTGGAAAGACAAAGCGAACAATTTATTGATAAAACAAAATCAGGAGGTTTAGAAATGAGCAGTAAAAAGGCGAAAGCCTCAACACAAAATTATAATACCGGCGGGTTGTATGGCAATGCCTCAACCGGAAAAAGCGGCACAACCTACAATCCGACCAATTTTGAAACAAATTTGGTTAATCAGACCACAAGCGCGATACCGAGCTATTTGCAGCAGTTGACCAACCCGACGTATGACAGCGCAATCTTTAAGGCGCAGACCGCGCAGCGCAATCGGTTGGCAAACCAAAGCTTTGAAAATAATTTGATTAATCCGCTGGCAAGCCGCGGTTTAACACGCGGTTCAAGCGTTAATCAGATGAGTAATCAGTTTGCGGGTAAACTTGCCGACCTTGAAACCGACGCTATGGCAAATGAGGATACGCGGGTTGCAAATATTTTGAACAATTTATTCCAATATTACCAGGTGCCGTACAGCACAATGACCGGATTGAGTAATCAGACTAATCAGGCTTATGCTAACGCGGTTCAGCAGGCGGCACAGGCAAACGCCAGTAAATCGGACATGTGGGGTAAACTGGCAAGCGCGGCGGGCGGAATTGCAGGCAGTGCTTTGGGCGGTCCGCTTGCCGGGGCGTTGGCTTATAATATGACAAACGGCGCGTATAATTACAGTAAATAAGGAGTTTATAAAATGAATGATAATGATTTAATTAGTTTAGCCAATAAAATTGCGGGCGAAAAAGAAAACATCAGGCAGGCGATTGTAACCGCGGGGGTGGCTTGTCCAGAAGATACGCCGCTTGTTCAGTATGCGGGCAAAATTTCACAAATCCAAAACAGAGTTACAGACGCCGGAACAGAAATTTTTTATAAAGGCACTGACAGCACTTTAACACAAGAAAGCACCACATACACCGTGCCGACTACATACGCGGCTGTTGCTCCGAGCGGGCTTTCAGGATACGCTAACCTGCAAGCGGTAACTATGCAAAACGTTACTTCAGTTATGGATTCGGCTTTTGCCGGAAATAAAAATTTAACCAGCATAACGGCGCCGTTGTGCAAATATTATGGAGCAAATGCTTTGGTTGATACCGGCTTATCCGGGGCGTATACAAACAGTGTTGCCGAATATTTCGGCGCCGGGTGCTTTCAAAACAATACAAAAATCACCTCGTTTGATTTGGCGAATGCAAAATATATCGGCGGAAGCTGTTTTGAGGGTTGTAATAAAGTTACAACTATTAATATTCCGAAAGCTGTTGTTTTAGGAAATCGATGTTTTGTTAATTTTGCGAATAACAATTATGACGGTTCGGCAACATTACAAAATTGGGGCTTCAGCGCACCTTTAGTAAAAAATGTTGGCTGTGAAGTTGCAAAAGAAAATAAAGCATTAAACAGTTTAGAATTACCTAATGCAGAAACAATCGGGCAGTATGCTTTTTACGATTGTACAAATATAAATAGTATAAATTTACCATCAGTTAAAACTGTTGGTATTTACGCCTTTGCATTTTACAGTAACAAAACTTGTGACGATGTTTATTTACCTGCTTGTGAAAGTTTAGGTAATTACGCCTTACAAAAAAGATTCTTCAAAAAACTTACAGTGAAAGACGGTTGTTATTTTGGCAATTATGTGTATTCTGACACAGGTTCAACAGTTAGACCGATACAACAAATTATAGGTAAACCAAGTTTTGTTGGTGACTATGCTTTTAACTATTGCACACAATTAACCGATGTTGATTTATCAGCTTGTACTTTTATTGGTACCTATGCTTTTAGTAACACATCATTGCATATTATTGATTTGTCTTCCTGCACACAAATTGCAAATAATGCTTTTGATTATTTACAATACGGACAAACAAAAATATGGCTTCCAAGCACCTGTGTTACTTTAGGAACCCGTGCAATTTATGGTTACTCTACGAATACAAAGGTATACACTGATGTAGTAGACGCAAGTTCACGCCCAGCAAGTTGGTCTAAAGTTTCCAATGTGACATGGGTTTACGGCAGCAGTCATGAAGACTTTTTAGCCGCTTAGGGGGTGTGTTATGCAAGGAAGTACTAATGCTGTAATTGCCACAGGCGGAAGCGGCGGTAATGCCAAGGTATACGGCGTTAATTTTGCTTATGATTACGCTAAAGATATTTTGAATAATAGCGTAGCTATTGCCGATAAAACGCTGCTTAATGTATTAGGCGTGAGCGGTGTTCCTGCAAAGCTGGCGGGCAGTTGGGAATACAAGCCCGCCGATTTGCGCGAATATTTGCAAAATATTTTAACTTGTGACAATATCGCCGCTTGTAAAATATTAACCAAAATCAAAACAGGCGTGGCAAGTGCTGAATAAAACAGCCTAAAGGCGGAAAGGAAAGGGGCGGAATCGTCCCTTTTTTATATGATTTTTACGAAAGGAACGAATAAATGAACGCGATTGAACGTATTTGGCGAATCGGTCAGACCGGCGATGTGAACGATCCGCAGGAGCTTTCGCCGGTGGAAAACATTATGCGCAACTATCAGCTGCCGAAAGCAAGCGCCAACATGGCAGGCACGGCGCAAGCGCAGAATCAGCCGACAGATAACAGCATGTGGGGTAAATTTAAGAATTTTGCCGGAAGTAAAGGCGGTCGCATGGTGCTGGGCGGCCTTGGCACTGCCGCCGCTGTCGGTTTAACCGGCGGAGGTTTGGGCGACGCGCTCGGATACGGCGTTATCGGCGCCGGAAATACCGCAAACACCATTTACAACAAAGAGCAAGATGCTTTAGGTTGGCTTGAAAAAGAAAAAGAGCGTCAGGCGCGATTAAGTGACGCCAAAGCAAGCCGTGACGAAGCATGGCGCCGTTTGGAAGCCACGCTGCAGGCGCAAAAAGACGCTCGGCAAGCGCAGTATGACAACGCTGTCAATGTGTTAAACCTCAATCGTGACTTGAAGCAAAAAGATTATGAGCGCGGGCGCGAGTGGCTCTTGGATAACTCGGACCTTGACGATGATACTCGCAAAAAGGCTTTACAAAGTTTAGACGCCGGATATTACGGCGTGACTTTGCCGAATGCTGATGGTGAACTTGAGAGACGTGCCCAAATTGCCCAAAAGGGCAATTTAATGCTTGACCCTGAAGCCTTAAACCGTGGCGAAATACGTTACATAAATAAACCGTTGAGCGGTAACGCTGGATTATATCAGTGGGCGGTTGATAATTGGAACAAGCTATCGAATGAACAACGCCAAGCTTTCAATCTGAAAACGGTTGCTGATGAGGCTGATTTGTATAATCAAAAAGCCGGTACTGATTTTGGGTATAACGCAGTTATGGAAGGCATTAAAACCGACAATAACATCAGGGCGCATGGCGCTAATGCCGGTGTTGATTTTAGATATAAAGAGCAAGGGGCAAACAATCAGCTTGACCGCGATATGACTATGAAAGGTTATGAGGCGGGCTTGGCGGAAGATAAAGCGCAATCTGATTTTTACAGAGATTTAACAAAGCAATCATATATTAATCAGTTGCCCGACCAAAAAAGACAGCAAATTCATAGTTGGGGCGCGGCGCAAGGGCTTAATCCCATGCAATCAGAAGCTGTTTGGGCAGAAATGGAAATGCGCAAAAATGAAGCCGATTTGGCGCAGCTTGAGGCAAGCACTGCTAAAACACAGGCAGAAACAAACAAAGCAAGTCGGCCGGATTTAAGCACTTTGCAAGCCGGAGTTAATAACGGCACAATTTCAGCCGATATGGCTAATCAGGAATTTGGAAAGCCTATCTTTCAAGCACCGCCCAGCTTTGCAGAAAAAGAGCTTGCCAAGCAGCAAGTTAAAGACAAAGCAAGCCAAGAAAAGAGCGCTAAACAAGTTGCTGATATGATGCCAAGAGTTTTGGGCGCCATAGATAGAGCTTATACCGCGCTTGATGATGGCACCGGCTTGGGTCAAATGGGCGGTTTGTGGTGGACAAATAAAAAAGGCGGCGAAAACCGCGCCAATGTTCAAAACGCACAAGCGCAAATCAACACCTTAATGCGCGGTATTTTGTCGGCAATGGGTGTTGGTGCAACGGAAATGAACTCTGCGGCTGAGGCGGCGGCATATCGTTATATGATTGACCCGGCAATGCCGGAATCACAAATCAAGCAAGTTTTTGATAACTTTAAGCAAGATTACGCCAGCGGCGCTTTAATGCAGGATTTACAAAGTATTGCGAATGCGTATGGCGGGCAAAATACCGCAACCGGCGCAGATACGGTACGGATGGAAACGCCTGACGGGCAGATTGTGTTTGTTCCGCGAGAAGAAGTTGACGAGGCTATTAGCCACGGAGGGAGGATAGCATAATGAGTTATTGGGATAAATTTGAAAAAGCAGACAATTATTGGAGCCGGTTTGATAAAAACAAGCCGGCATTACGTCCGCTGACTGAAAGCCAAAAGGCGGAAGCGCTTAATTTGGCGCGGCAAATCAGACCGAAGACCGATAATACTTTTGGCGATTATTTTGCGCAAAATGTGGCTGATATGGCTTATGGCGCCGATAGGGCATTATCAGGGGCGACTTTTGGCGGTTATGACTGGCTTAAAAGAAAAACCGGATTAGGCGTCAATCAAGACGAATATAAGGCGATGAAGCGCTATAATGACGGAAGCGACATGCCGGCAACCGCTGCCGGTGTTGTTGCGGAAATCGGCGGTAATATTATCGGTGCCGGTGGCGCTTTGGCTAAAGGTTTGAGCAAAGCAGGGCTAAAAGGCTTAAAGCTGGCAAGCGCCGCTGGCGGCTTGGAGGGCGCCGCTTATGGTGTAACCGGTTCTGACACTTTGGGCGATTTGCCTAAAAATATTGCTTTAAGAGGTTCTTTGGGCGCCGGAATGGGTGCGGGTATGTCGTATCTTATGCCATATCTGCTAAGCCCCATTAATGCGGCTACGCGTCCGGTAATTAATCGGGTAAGTCGTTATTTTGGAAAACGCAAAAACCCTTTGAGTTTACCGGAAAAAACGATAACACCAAAAAGCAATGCTGATATTTTAGCTGAAGAGGGATTGAAAAAAATTAAGGTATATCGTGGAGGCAACGAAAAAGCTGTTCTTAAAAGCATGGTTCGGCATCTTGAAAAAACAGATCCTAATTTTAAATTTAGAACTTTGAAAAATGATGCTACCGGCAGAATTGAAAAAGATTATGAACATCTTTTACAAGATTCCGAAAGAAAAAGATATATACACACATTTATGGATACATATAATAATCCACAAATAAAGAAAAATGGATTTACAAAAGAGGGTTATCCAAGAGAATATCGTTATAGTATTTACGATAATCCTGAACACAATAATTATGTTTACGATTTAATATCTAACAGCGAAACAGGAAAAACCCTAACAAAAATAGCTCGCGAGGGTAAACATGGACAGGAAAGTATAAGTAAAATTATGGATTTGGTGCCCCCAAATTCTCAAGTATCTGAGGTGGGGAACATTGCAAGTCAAACAGAGATACTTCCTCCTCACAATGCTAACTTTAATAAAAATATAACATCTTTACAAACAAATGTCAACCCTTTTGAAAAAAGAAGTTTTGTTGAGGCGTTAGCAAACAGGGATAAAGCAAGAATTATGCGCAATGGTGTGTTGTCAGGGGCAAGTGATTTGTCAGAACGGGCGCGTATTTTGCAAGATAATCTGGTACGGCGTAAAAATGGTTGGTTTGATGCTGATTTTGAAAAACTGATTAAAACCCCAGAAATGGCAAAAGCTGAAGTTTCGTATGCTCAGTTTATGGCTAAAAACGGCGGAAAAACACTTGCGCCGGAAAAGGTAAACAGTTTTTATCAAAATCACCCGATTGCCAAAGATATAATTGCCGAAATGCGAGAGGTAGATCCACGAGCTTTTGATAATATAGCTCCGGGAAGTTTGGCAGAATTTGATATGCTGAAGAAAATATTGCGTGAAGAAGCCGGAAATAAAATTAAAGTCGGCGCTTCAAAATCAGGTGCCTTGAAAAGAGCTGAAAATTCATTAAAAGAATTAATGGACACAGAGTTTCCGGGATTTAAGGACATTAACACCAAATACGCAGAAGCAGCTTCTGCTCAAAATGTCTTTGAAAGCAAATTAAATCAAGGCTTGACTTCAGTTGGCGGCGGAACGGCAAATGTAACGCCGTTTTGGAGTGGTATATCAAGTCCTCTGACCGCTGCCGGTGTTGTGGGCGGCTTTTTTAATCCGATGTCATTGGCGGTAACCGGTGCCGGTTTGGCTGGTAAAGCTTTGATGCGTAACAGCCGACGCGCTGCCGCGCGGCGTTTGGCTGACGGAATAGTGCGCACACCAATTAATGTTGATATTAATCCGGTGCTTACAAATGGCTTGTCAGCACCGGCATTAAGAGCTGCATCGGATTATCAAAATAAATAATGGTATTAACGTTAAGCCGCCTTTTGGGGCGGGCGCTTGGCAAATTAAGTCAGGCGGCTGTTTCTGCGCCGTTTTATAAAAAATATTGATTTTATGTTCCAAATAAAGTATCATAATAAAGAGGAATAATGGCTGTTATTGTTTGGTTTGTGCTTTTTTGGACTATGGTGTATATATTTATAGAGTTGTTCAATTCTATAAAAGAGCAAATCATAGATTATAAAATGCTCAGAAAGGCAGGCAGAGGTCGCATATACAGCTTTATAAAAGCTGTTTTTGGATGATATAGCTATTGCAGAAGCTCTTAATTTGATGGCTTAAAAAACTGTTGACAATTAAGGGCTTTTGTTTATTATTGTGGATGCATAGGGATTGAAACCCCTTCCATAAGCGGAAAACCGCCCGATAGATTCGGTTATTTTTATTTTAAATTATGATGTGGATAGTGCGAATATCAAGAATAAGCACAAGTTACTTATGGACTGTTTCAATATCCACATCGCTTCTGATTTGAAACGAGGTCCATAAGATGAACAATGTAGTAATTTTTAATTTTAAAAATAATGAATTAAGAACAGAATTAAAAAATGGTGAGCCATGGTTTTGTTTGGCTGATTGTTGCAAAGCTCTTGAAATTAAAAGCCCTAAGGATGCTGTTAAACAATTAAAGCAAAAGGGAGCGGCTTTAACCCGCACCCTTACAAATGGAGGAATCCAAAAATTAATATTTATTAATGAACCGAATCTGTACCGGTTAGTTTTTCGTTCACGTAAACCACAAGCCCAAGCCTTTGCCGATTGGGTCTATAGCGAAGTCTTGCCGCAGATTCGCAAAACCGGAGCTTATGGCACACCGGCGGTTACAGATAACAAAAAAGCATTAAAAACCATCGGCGGTATTGTCAAACGCTGTGCCGCCGCTGCCGTGCGGGAAGAAGTCGGCAACGCCTTTGCCGCGCAGGCCAAAAGCATGTTTGCTGATTTTGCCATCAAAACCTTTGCCATGGGGCAAGACTTAAAGCCGTTTCAGCGCGTGACGGACGATATGCTGTTGCGCGGGCTTTATGACTGGTACGCTACCAAGCACCACGATTTTAAGCAGGCGATTGATGACTTAACCGCCGAAAATGACCGGCTAAAATCCAAAATCGCGACAATTAAGAAAACTATTGATTAACGTTAAGCCGCCTTTTGGGGCGGCTTTTTATTGAAAGGACAAATAAAATGACAGATACCAATTTAGTGTATCCGTATGAGTTTGAGGGCGGCAAAAAAGCCGTGGCATCAGAGGTAAACGCCAATTTTGAGGCGGTTAAATCGTTTGCCAACGGCATTAACGCCACTATCAGCGATATAAAATCAGCGATTACGGATTTGACTAATAAGCCGACTCGCGAAATGTTTGATATTTATTACAGCTTTTCAGCGGAAACGCCGGTAGGCGCATATCCGCTTTGGACCGGTGAAACCATCACCAATTGCAAAAGCCTGTACCCGCAGTTTTGGAAAAAGCTTAATCAGCTTGCGGAAAACTCGTTAATTAAAACCGTAACCGCGGAAGAATATGCCGAAAAACTTGAAACATACGGACAGTGCGCAAGCTTTTACATTGACAGCTTAAACGGTCATGTGCGGTTGCCGAAAATCAGCAAATTTATTTCAAGCATTGCGGATTTAACCGAGCTTGCCAAAGAGGAAAAAGCCGGATTGCCGAATATTACCGGCAGTTTGCGCCCGTACCGCATGGGCGAGCCGTCCGGTGCGTTTTACAACTCTGAAAACGGTGATTTTTATCACACCAACTCTAAAGACGGCTCAAGCAGCGGCGCGCAACGCACAACGTTGTTTGACGCTTCAAAATCAAGTGATATTTACGGCGCAAGCAACACGGTGCAGCCGCCGGCAGTAAAGCTTTGTCTTTATTTGCAGGTTGCTAACAACACGGCGGAAATTTCCGAGCTTGATGTTAATGCGGTCATTGAGCAGATGAACACGGCGCTAAACGCTTTGCAGGCGGCGTATGATAAGTATACGGCTGATTTGGAAAGCTTATACGCCAAAATCAAGCAGGATATTTTAGATTCGTCGCCGGTGATAAAAGAAGAAAACGTTGCGGTCACAACCGAATTATTCGTTGCCGATGAAACATATTCTGATTATCCGTTTAGGGCGGATATTGCGCTTGCGGACGCTTTGGCAGAGCATGTTCCGAGCGTCAATTTCGGCTTGGAGCAGTGCGAGAGCGGAAACTATGCGCCGGTGGCAAGCGCCGGTAACGGTTATGTGCGTATTTACGCCAAAGCCGTGCCGGAAAGCGGGTTTGTGATTCCGGCAATTATTTTGCAGTAATTATTTTGCGGACTATGGACTATCGGACTAAAAAATTAATAATATACAGGACGATAAACATGGGAAGCGTTACAAAAGAATTGCAGCGGGTGGGTAAAAAACACCCGCTTTTATTAATTAAAATATTTGAAGAGGTTAATTTAACCAAAACCGAATTAAAGGTTTTGAAACAGCGATATATTGAGGAGTTAAGTTTTAAGGAAATAGCTTATAACATCGGAAAGTCGGAAAGGCATATTTTCAGATGTCATAAAACCGGCGTGAAAAAGACAGTTGAAAAGTTCGGAATGGCTGATTTGCTTGATTTTTTGTGTCAGCAAAAAGCCATATCGGCACCGTTATAAATCAAACCCGTTTAGCATACGATAATTATTGTAAACAATGGTGTTTACAATAATTAAGGAGTAAAAATATGCTAATTAAAACTCAAGACGGGGAAAAGAATGTTTCCTCAAAAGGTTTGGGCGGAGCGGCTTTGGGCTTGGCCATTCCTGGTACTGTGGCTTTGGTTAATCAACTGTCTAACGGTTCCGGTTTGCTTGGCGGATTGTTTGGCGGCAATGCCGCAGCCACCGCGGCAGTTTCCGGCAATAATATGTTGATTTCGGCTTTGCAGTCGCAAATTGCCAAACTTGAATCGGAAAAATATACCGATAGCGTCGGAATTGAAGTTTACAAAGAAGCAATCGCCTTATCTAACAAAAGCGATGATAGAATTAATGCTAATTACAAAGAATTAGCAACTGCGTTTGCCGCTTTGGATAAACAGGTGGCTGTTGATAAGCAAGCGATGAGTGATAATATCGCCTTTTTGAATAACAGAATTGATACTGTTAAAAATGAGGTGAAAGCTTATTGCGATGCTAACTTTGTTCCGGGGCAGTTGGTTATGCCGTTGGATAAATTATGTCCTGAAGCTATGCGCAGATATAACAGCTGGACAGCGCCGACTTCAACCGCTTCTGAAGCCGCAGCATCTAAATAATGCAAAAAGGAGTGCAAAAGCATGGGAATTAATGAAATTTGTCTTGAAGAGGCGAGAAAAGAGCTTGATGAGCTTAAAAATTCGCAAAACATAGCAATTAATCCTATTTGGAAAAGGTTTAACGATTTAACAAGCCGAATGTCTAACGACCAACAATCGTTTGTCAATAATAGCGAAAAGGCGGTGGAAAAAAGGCAAGAATTGATGCAGACCTTTAATAATTGGCTGTTTGAACGATTTAAGAATGATTTTGTTAAAATTCCGGCTTTTGCCTCTTTGGCTGAAGAGTATGTCAATACGATTGCGGATGTTGCGCAGGAGTTTGGGCAAAAAACGGCGGGGCTTGCCAAAGAAAACGAAGAGCTTCGCCGCCAAATTGCCGAACTGAAAGCTAAACAAGAGGATAAACTGTTATGATAGATTCGGTAAAGCAAGCGGAACTGGATATGTTTGAAGAGCAAATTTTGGACGCTTTGTTTGGTGGTCATCAGCCGGAGTTCTTTGAACTTGGAAAAGGTTTTTTTACGGTAAATATTGCTAACGAAATTCAGCAGGTGATTAACCGATTTGAACAAACGGTTTTGCCTTTTATGGATAGTCAAGGGCGTATTGACGGAGTGTTGCTTAAAAATAAACTGCCGGTAAAATGGGCAAATATCATACCGGACAATAAGTTTCGGCTTGTTGATATTTGTAGAGATATTTTGCCTATTATTCAATATGTTAAAGGAGTATTTGTAAAATGAAAACAGTTAATGAACATGAGGATTTTTACAGCAGACTTTGCAATAATGCAGAAAGACTGCTTGACCGTATAGAAGCTAAATTAGACAAAGGCACTGAAATTTCTTCTGAAACAGTCGCCGATATGTCTAAAGCCGTGGCTACTATGATGAAAGCGGAAGCCAAAGTAATTTGGGCGATGCGTTCACATGGCGAGCACGATAAGCTTTAATTATTATCAGAACTATAACCTGAAGCCTGCATTTTGCAGGCTTTTTTTGTAAAGGAAGAAACTATGGACTTTGTAAACTTGGTTGGAGCAATATCAGGTTGCTCGTCAATTTTGGGGTTTCTGGCATTAATCGTAAAGCTTGGCGAGTGGAAGGCAAGGCAGGAAGAGCGCCTTGCGAGCCACGGCAAGCGGATTGACGCTATTGAGCATAAGCATGATACAATCGCGGATTGTTTGAATAAAAGCAATGAATTACTTGCTGAAATTAAAGTAAAGGTTGACTTAATGTATTCTGCAAAAAGCGAAAGAAAAAGGGGGCAAAAATGATAGATATAGGCACGGCAGTTCAGCGGTTGTGCATTCATGAGGGGATAAGATTAACCCCTTATAAATGCTCGGCCGGTTATTTAACCATTGGGGTTGGACGTAACTTAATTACCAACCCTTTAACGGCGGAAGAAAAGAAAAAGGTCGGCGATTGGAAGAGCGGCATAACCAAAGACGCCGCTTTTTATTTGCTCCGGAACGATATTATTCGCACTGAAAAAGAATGCGAAAAGTATATTCCGTTTTGGAAGCATTTGGACGATGAACGGCAGTATGCGCTTTTGGATATGGCTTTTAATTTGGGTATTAAAGGTTTGCTGCAGTTCAAAAAGATGCTGTACGATATGGGAATCGGCAATTATCGTGGCGCTGCCAAAGAGTGCTTAAACTCAAAATATGCGCGCGATGTCGGCAAGCGGGCGGAGCGTATTGCCAAAACTATTGAAACGGGCAAATTTGTTGTGTGATGCGCAATTTTTTTGCTTATTTTTTGCTTATTTTAGCATTTTAGCGGCGTTTTATGTGAAAAAATCACATAAAAATGCGTTTTTAGGCTTATTTTTTTAATTTTATGACGGCATGCCGCTTTTTTAATCCGCTACATTTTGTTTTGCCGGTATGCCGTCACCTTTGGGAGGTTTGAAATATGATAAAACGTAAAAAGCACAGTTGCAGATATGAGGTACACAAAGCAATTATCCACAAGCTGAGCCGTAATCAGGTGTTTAAGTTGTGCGTGCTGGCGCTGTTGGTGCTGGCGGTGGTTGCGGTGTGCGCGCCGTCGGCGTTGTTGGGGCTGATGTAATGACGGAGCTTAATAAATGGGCGGTAAGTATGTTCTTGATTGCCGCCCTTTGCGCCGCCTGTTATATGTTGGGGCGCTCGCATAGCGAGGTCAAAATCATAAAAGAACAGGGCAAAGAGGTAATAAAACAAGTGGAGGTGATAAAATATGTTGAAAAAGAAAAGGCAAAAATTTGGGTTAAGCCTAATGCCGGCCGCGCTGATTTGCTTAACCTCATGCGCGGCGGTGAATTATAACAACTGTCCGGCTTATCCGGCGGCGGGCGCCAATGTTGCCGCGGAACTTGAAAAAGCAAGTTACGATGAGTTTCCGAACACATGGGAATGGATAGGACGGATTAATAAGTTAAGGCAGGAGCTAGAGCTGTGCAAAAAATAGATTGCAAAAAAGAATCGGAAAAACTTTGTGCTAATTTTGTGCTAATTTTTTAATATAAAAGAGCAAAAAACAACACAAAACAAAAAGAGTGAAGCCGCCGGAATCCAGACGAAAAACAAAGCAAATTCAGGAAATACAACGGCTTCAACATGGTAGGCGCACAGGGATTCGAACCCTGGACCCACTGATTAAGAGTCAGTGGGGTATAAACGAAATATCAATAGCTTACGCAGCTTTATTGTCATTTTGTGCTGATTTTGTGCCAAATACTGACATATACTCGTCATAAACAACATCATCAATTAAGTGTGCATATTTTTCAGTTGTTTTTGAATATTTATGATTGAGCGATTTTTGAACGGCTTTTATGTCATGTGTTTTGGCTAAAAACCAAGTGGCATGCGTATGACGTAAAGTGTGTAGCGTTTCGTGTGGTATGCCAGCGCGTTCTAATGCTCTATTCCATGCTTTATTAACACGTTTAATATGTTCACCTTTATAAGTAAATATATATTCTGAACATTTGGGGACATTGTTTAGTATTTCAATCATTGGCGGGTATAGGCGTTTAGCAACCAAACGACCGCCTTTAACCGTTTTATCTTTAACTCGGATATAATATGTTGAGCCATGAATATCTGACCATTTCAGATTTAAGACATTTGAAATTCGGCATCCTGAATATATTGAAAAAAGGATTATCGGTTTGAAGTGTTCGGCAGCATTTGATACAATTTTATCAATAATAGTCCAATCATCAAAATATTTAATATTTTCAAATGGTTCTGGGCGCATAAATTCTCTTACATTAATATCTGGTACATTAACACGGCGTTTTTTACACAAATTAAATACAGCCGATAACATAGCAAGATAGCGGTTAATTGTTGATACTTTTCGTCCTTCTTCTTTTTTAGCTCGCACAAAAGCGGCGACATCATCAATAGTTAGTTGAGAAAGTTGTAACTGCGGGTTAAAATATTTCGTTAAGTTGCTGAGTTTATTGAAAGTATCATCAGCGTTGGCGTGTTCTTTTCCTATATCTTCCCAGTATAAGCCGAAAGCCTGATCTAAAGTAAATTCTTTTAATTTATTAGGGTTAGTTCTATATTCGGCTTGCTCAACGATTTGTGCGAATCTTTTTTGCGCATATTGTTCAGCTGTTCTTTTGTCCGTTGTGTGCGTGCTTTCACGAATGAGTATTCGTTGTCCATTGATGACGGCAGAGATTTTAAGGTGATATATTTGTCCCCGGAGGATAATTTTGTATGGTAAGCGACTGTATTTTTTTGACATTGTTCTAAACTCCATTCAGGAATACGGTAGCTATTACCGACCATAACACACTGAAGCTGTCCGGCTTTTAACATATTTTCAAGGGCGGTACGACCGATTCCTAGTATTTCCATTGCTTTGTTTTTCGTCATCAGTTTCATAATTTAAAATTCCAAGAGTCAAGTTTAAAATTTCATTTTTTTCTTATTTCAACATTTATAAGCCAGTGATAACCATTGCCAGATACAACATGTCCATGCAGAACGTTACCAGCTGTCATAAGTTTTTTTTAACTAACTTATGTTTCACTCTTTGCTCTTTGAGCTTATTTATTTCCTCACGTTGCCTCTGTATAATGGCTTTTGCTTCGTAATTTAGTTTTTCCCGCTCTTGGCATTCTTTTCTAAGTTTTAAATTTTCTTTTTCAAGCCGTTCCACGTCCTCATGCAATTTATTGTTTTTAAGCTCTTTTGCTGAATTTGTCATTTTACACGCTCCCCTAGCTCTATATCAAAAACGTCTTCAACACATTTTAAATCAGTGTTTTCGCCGTCAATGATAGTTATTTTATTTATTTCAAAGGTCATACGCTCTGGATTTTTGCGGTAGGCTTTTTGAAATTGTACTTGTGGTCGGACAAGCCTCTCACAGCCGTGGTTGCAAATAGCTACAAGCCGCTTATATGATAATAAGCGCTGGTACCAAAAAGGCGTTGCCTTTCTGTATTCGTGCTTTTTACGGCCAGATTTGATTTCCTCAAACCAATGATCGGTTAAAACAAGTTTTAATGTATCTTTGCTCATTTTATACCTCCAAAAAATTTTTAATCGTTTGTGAATTGATTGTTTTTGCACCTTTCCTATTAAAATTCAGTATGTTATGTATGTCATCGTTAATTGTTGCGGGGCGTGTAATGCTGGAGTTAAAGTCAAACCCTGCTTATTGGTTATTCGCAGGCGCCCCGCGATATGGTTAAAACGGTATATCGTCGTTCAGATATGGCGCGGTGCCGATGGGCGCCCCCGGTGCTGATTCCGGCACGTCCATTGACTGAGCCGGACGCTCAACGCTATAAGAACTCTTGGCGCCTTGCGCATACGCGGTTAATTCATTGTACGCGCGTTGGCATAATGCGGCGATTTTTAACAGCTCGTCAGGATAAAGGCTGATTTGCTCGCGCTGCCATTCGTCATTATCTTTGGCACGATAAGAGCGTTGCAGGCAGGCGCTGTAATAAGTGTGCATTTTGCCGTCGCCCTGAATGTCTACTTTTTCTTTGGCGAAAATAGACAAGCTCAGCAAGCGGTCTCGGGTTGAAATTATCGGTTTGTTATCACTCATTTGTGTTCCTTTCTAAATGTGGGGCGGGTAAAAATCGCGGTCGGCGTTCCGACCCGCCCCGGTTGGTTTACTTTAACATCTGGGCGCAGATAATCAGCGACACCAGAAAAATTGTTTTTACAATCACTTCTAACTTTTCCATGGCTTTACTCCTCCGCGGTTTTGCGAATTGTTGCGATTTTGGATTTTAGCCGGTCGTTTTCGGCGGTTAAGTCATCAATCGCCTGCTTAAAATCGTGGTGCTTGGTAGCGTACCAGTCATAAAGCCCGCGCAACAGCATATCGTCCGTCACGCGCTGAAACGGCTTTAAGTCTTGCCCCATGGCAAAGGTTTTGATGGCAAAATCAGCAAACATGCTTTTGGCCTGCGCGGCAAAGGCGTTGCCGACTTCTTCCCGCACGGCAGCGGCGGTACAGCGTTTTACCACGCCGCCGAGGGTTTTAGCGTCTAAAGTGGTTGTTTCCATTTTGGAAATTGTTTGGTTGCGCTGTTCAATCAGGTCTAGCACCCAGCGGCGAAATTCTTTTGCCACCGGCGTTTTTGAGAACATCGCCAACAGATGACAACCGCGCAGGCTGAAGACACGTGTAGTTGTGGTAAGATTTCCCGATAACCTCAAATTGAGGGTATCGGACATATCCGGCGTAAATTCGTCGGCATGGCGGTTATATATTTGCGTTATTTTGTCACAACGTGCATAACCCAATGCTTTAGCAACATCTTGTGAGCTAAAATATGGTTGATGATTTTGATTAATTATAGATAGATTCTGCCCTTTGAAGGCTACGATTTGATTTGTCATGACGACTCCTGTTTGTTTTAGAAGCCGCTTCAAATTTGAGGAAGTGGCGGACTCACTAAACCCAAACAGAGGTTTGCCGATATTCAATATATTTTCGGCTATCATCCGCCATAATGAAGGCATAAAAAATCCCGCAAATTGACGGAGCGGATAACCGCTGTTTGTTTTTAGGCTTCCAGTATAGCCATATATCGGATTCATTGTCAACATATTTTTTAAAACTCCTGATATCGTTCTTCCGGATAAATCGGGTCGTAAACGCCGCGGGTTTGTTCAATCATTAAATTTTGGATGCCGTCGGTGTATTTGGAAAATTCCGCCGTGCTTAATTTGGTGGTGGTTTTAATATCAAACCTTGCCTTAAAATACTCATGCAAAAAGTCTGAATTAATAAAGCGCAGGTTAAGCCCGTCCGGCATAAAGCCGGTTTGCTGCCAAAACTCCACAATGTGGGCGTATATGCCCCAAAGGTACGAGTTTTGACAAGTGGTGCGGTTGCGGACGTGCGGTTTAATGCTTATATCAATTCCGTATTGGGAATTGCTGAGCACCGCCTGAAGTTTGGGCTTGATAAGCGCTAAAACGCCGTCTGCACTTGCTTGAGAACCGAAATACATTATTTTATCACCAAATTATAATTAACTTTAAGGCTTGCTCCGGCAATCGGCTCGTTTTCAAGCGCTTTGCGGAGCGCGATTTTATCAACTTCTTCCGTGATTTTACGGCGCATAAACCGCTCGTCATGAAAATCGGGCTCGGTTATCACCTGAGTTGATTTACGCGTACTGACTGTAAAATTACCGGCATATTGCACCGGGGCGTCGCCATGCTGATATACGGTGTTGATACCGTCTTCCAAGCTTGCAATTTGCGCCTCTAATCGTTGGCGGCGCTCTTTAAGGCGGTTTTCTTCCGCCTTAATATTTGCGACCAAAGCCAAGCGGTTGGCGCGCGCCTTGCAAAGGGTTTCAAGCCCTAAAGCCTGAACCTCTTGACGGAGTTTATCCGCCGCGTCAAAATCTTCCGAAACCTCGCCGGTTTCACGGTCAAAGCACTCGGCGAGTAATTGCTCGGCGGCTTCAATATCATTATAAATCGCGTATGTGTTAGTCATGATTTTGTACTCCGTTTAATTGTTCTTTTTTAGCGATAGCTTGCGCGGCTTGCTCATAGGTAAGCTTGGTTACGCTATTGACATGGCAAGCCTTGGCAAGGTTAATCATATCGGCGCCCAACTCTTGCAGGCGGGCAAACTGTTCGTCGGTTATCATTTTAACCGGAGCGGGAGCCTTTGCCGGAGCGGGCTCGGGCGTGGAGCCGTCTGCGTCGTTGTCACCCTCGGTCGGGATGCAAAACAGCTGAAAACACAGATATTTATAAGCCGCGCTCATGGCTTTATTGGTGGATTTGTCGGCGCTGTCCATAGCCTCGCCGGTAATACGGCATTCGCAATGCGAGCCGTCGGTGGCGCAGACAACCGTGTATTTCATATGCGCTTTGGTGTAAAAGAGGACGCCGCCTTTAAGGGTTTGGCGCTCAGTGCTTTCAACCTCTTCACAATAGGGGATAATCACCAGATTGTTTTCAACCAAAATAGGGGCGAGGGCGTTGTAAACATCATCAACCCCGCGGAAGTTATATCCTTGTTGTTGATTTTTACGGATTTTGGCAATACCGGTTTGCGCGATTTTGGCGGTTACGCCGGCAATAGCTTTATAAACTCCTAAATTTTCCATTTTTTATTCCTCGGTTTGAGTTAATTTATAAATTGCGTCAATTTGTTCAAAATCAGGGTTCATTTTGGCATTTTCCAAAATGGCCCGAATGCGAAACAGCTTTTCGCGCAAAACTTCTTCAGTGTTATTCATGACCTTGCTCCTGCGCTATGGTTTGGTGAATTTTGGCGATAATTTGGTCGCAACGCGCGGCGGAGGCGCCGATTTGATAGCTGTTATAGGCAATAACCGCCCAAGCGATAGCCGATATAATTAAAATTTTGTTGTTCATTTATTTTGCTCCGAAAGGTTTGATAAAGCCGGTGAAAATGTTATCAAAGGCGGTGGTGACGTTATAATCAGCCTCAACCGTTTGCGACAACTCCTCAAGCTCCGCTTCTTCAGCGGCGTTGCGGCATTGCCAGCCTTTGTTTAACAATTCAGTGAAGCGCTTTTCCTGCGCCGGGGTAAGTGTGGCCATGGTTTTAACTCCTTAATTTGAAAGCTTTTTGATTTGCTCATTTAGTTTAGCCAGACGGATTTTGTCTTTAGTGTATTGCGGCGAGGTGTAATACATGTCGTTGCCGAGCTCTTGAGTTTCCATGCTCATTTTTAAAAAGTCGTGCTCATACATCAGTTGTTGTAAAATTTCAGTACTTTTCATTGCTTTAACTCCATATTTTTGTTGATGCCGGTTGATATTGGCGCTTATGCGGTCGGCGTTGGCCAGTGGTCAATCAGCGGTAATTTTTTCACGGGGTTTATTCCCAGATACCTTGATAACGGAAGGCTGCCCGATATAGCAATTATGCTATTGCATTTTTGCTTAATTGTCAATAGCAAAAATGCTATTTTCTTGATAAAAATTTTTAATAAGGAGTAAATGATTGATTTTACGTAAATAAAAGTTTGGCGGAAAATAAGAAAAATGTTGCAAACCATAATTTGCAACATTATTTGCAACATTTGATTACAAAAAAAGCCGCCAGACGGCGGCGCAGTGAGAATGATGTTTATTGAGGTGATAAATTTAACTAAGCTCGACAGTCGTTTCCTTCAGACCGCCAATGGATTACTTTATGGTTTTTGATCATAAAAGTAACGCTACAAGTTCTGTTTATATAATAACCACCATAACCGGTTGTCTGAGCTGTTGCATAATTGCCCCATCCTTGAGCAGTTGTTGAATAGTTAGGGGTTATATATGACGATTTAGAATAAGAATAAGTTAAGTATTTAATTTGCCCCGTTGAATAATAGCTATGAGGCGTTCCCATTCTATATATAAGCTCATCTTCGGACATGCCTATTGATTTATCCATTGCTTCTTTAAATTTAGCTTCAGTTGCGCAGCCTAACAAAAGCAATGAAAATAAAATTAAAATAATGTTTTTCATGTTAATTTCCTAATATACAGAT
>ERZ1034798.35-NODE-35-length-28632-cov-7.002694_pt1 | contig 28632 bp, 19 predicted proteins | sample MGYA00520690_ERZ1034798 | MGnify/ENA primary metagenome ERZ1034798 (study PRJEB33766, sample SAMN09781682) | gut metagenome | biome: gut microbiome | host: Homo sapiens | place: Madagascar | study: EMG produced TPA metagenomics assembly of the PRJNA485056 data set...
GCAAACGCTGCTGAATTATGCGGCAAAGCCGGAATTCGTGGACACAATTACGCGCGGGAAGTCCCGTGTGGAGGCTTATGCGGCGGAACGGCTCTTTGACCGGGACGGCGCGAAGGGCGCGGAGTTTACGCTTGCCTGCAACTTTGGCTGGAGAATGCCGAAGGAGACGGCGGAAGACGGCGAGAAGGCACAGAGCGGCGTGATCCTGATGCCAGAGGTGCAGGATGGGTAACGTGATCTGGAAGCCGCAGCCGAAACAGGTGATCTTTATGGCGCGATCCGAAGACGAGGCACTATATGGCGGGGCCGCTGGAGGCGGAAAGAGCGACGCGCTTGTCATCGAGGCGCTGCGTCAGGTGGATATTCGGCACTATAAGGCGCTCATACTCAGAAAAACCTACACGCAGCTCGATGAGCTGATCGAAAAGACGCAGCTATACTATCCTGCGGCTTTCCCCGGCGCAAAGTACAACAAGACGAGCCATACATGGACATTCCCCTCCGGGGCGAAGATCATCTTCGGGGCGATGCAGTACACCAAAGACCGGACGAAGTATCAGGGCAAGGCGTATGACTTCATCGCATTTGACGAGCTGACGCACTTCACCTACGACGAATATATGTATCTGTTCTCACGAAACCGTCCGAACGGACCGGGGACGCGGGTTTATATCCGCTCGACGGCGAACCCCGGAAACGTGGGCCATGCGTGGGTGAAGGAACGGTTTATCACGGCGGCTCCGCCGATGACGCCGATCTCCGAAACTGTGACATGGTTGACCCCAGACGGGAAGCAGGAGCGCGCGACGAAGACGCGGATATTTGTGCCGTCCAGCGTATTTGACAACCCGGCTCTGCTGGCGAACGACCCGAAATATGTGATGCGGCTGGCGTCGATGCCGGACGCAGAGCGGAAGGCCCTGCTCTATGGAGACTGGGATTCGTTCTCCGGTCAGGTATTTGCGGAGTGGCGCAACGACCCGGCGCATTATCAGGACAGGCGGTTCACGCACGTCATTGATCCGTTCCTCGTGCCGCAGGACTGGGCGATCTGGTGCGGTCTCGACTGGGGGTATTCCCGTCCCTTCTCAGTCGGCTGGTATGCGGTCGACCGCAACAGGCGGATGTACCGCATCCGGGAACTCTACGGATGCACAGGGACGCCGAACGAGGGTGTGAAGTGGGAACCGGCACAGGTGGCGCGGGAGATCAAACGCATCGAGGCGGACGACCCGAACCTCCGGGGGCGGACGATCCACCGCGTGGGAGACCCGGCAATCTGGGGCAGCGACGGCACGGAGAGCATCGGAGCCTTGATGGAGCGGGAGCGCGTGTACTTCGAGAAGGGCGACCACGCCCGAATTGACGGCAAGATGCAGCTGCATCACAGGCTTGCATTTGATGATTCCGGTGTGCCGATGCTCTATATCTTCTCCACGTGCCGGAACTTTATCCGGACAGTCCCGGCGCTGGTCTACGACGAGACGGACGTGGAGGACGTCGACACGGCGGGCGAGGACCATATCTATGACGAATGCCGCTACGTAGCGATGGAGAACCCGATTGCACCGCCGGAACGGAAGCTGGTACAGGCGAAGCCTTACAATCCCCTCGACACGGACGACGCGCCGAGGTATGGACGATATGACTTTTACAGATAGGAGGAACACATGGCAAGATTTGAGCAATATGGGAGGCCGAACGGCCTGCCGGGCGTGCAGGAGCAGGGCGGCATGGAGCCGCACGCGGCGCTGGAAGTCCTGAACCGGCCGGAGGGCACACAGGTCATCGGGAAAAAGGAAATTCAGGAGGCGACGCAGATTCTGACGCGCTACAAGGACGGCAAGGCCAACTTCGAGCGGCGCATCGTCGAGGATGAATTATGGTGGGAGCTGCGGCACTGGGAGGTCGTGAGAAAGGCCAGAGACAAGGATCATCCAACACCGGACCCGTCGTCGGCGTGGCTGTTCAACGCGATCTGCAACAAGCACGCCGACGCGATGGACAACTATCCGGAACCGGTCGTGCTGCCGCGAGAGCAGAGCGACGAGGAAAGCGCGAAGACGCTGAGCGAGGTTTTGCCGGTCATTCTCGAGTACAACGACTATGAGCAGACCTATTCTGACAACTGGTGGGAAAAGCTGAAGCACGGCACAGCGGCCTACGGTGTGTTCTGGAACCCGGAGAAGGAAAACGGCGTGGGCGATGTGGACATTCGGGCCATTGATCTGCTGAAGATATTCTGGGAGCCGGGCGTGACGGACATTCAGGATTCAAAGAACCTGTTCGTCGTGGAGCTGGTGGATGAGGAAACGCTCGACGCGCAGTATCCGGAGTATGCCGGGAAGATGCGCGGCAACGCCATTGATGTGAAGCAGTACATCTATGATGATACGGTCGACACGTCGGAGAAATCCGTGGTGGTGGACTGGTATTACAAGGTCAAGACGCCGGGCGGCGCGACGGCGCTGCACTATGCCAAGTTCGTGGGCGATGTGCTGCTCTACGCAAGCCAGAACGATCCGGAGTACGCGCAGACGGGATTCTATTCCGATGGGCAGTATCCGGTCGTGCTGGATGTGCTCTACCCCGAGAAGGGCACTCCGGCGGGGTTCGGCTATGTGTCGATCTGCAAAGACCCGCAGATATACATCGATTCGCTGAGCGGGAACATCTTGGAGAACGCGATGATGACCACGAAGAAGCGGTTCTTCGTCTCGTCGTCCACGAATGTCAACGAAGACGAGCTGATGGACTGGAAGAAGCCGGTCGTGCGCGTGGAAGGGACGCTGGATGACAAGCGGATTCAGGAAATCCAGCTGACGCCGATGAGCAGCATCTATTACAACGTCCTGCAAATGAAAATCGAAGAGATGAAGGAGACGGCCTCGAACCGCGACGTCTCGAACGGTTCTACCGGTTCCGGCGTGACGGCGGCTGCGGCCATTGCAGCGCTTCAGGAGGCGGGCAACAAGGCGTCGAGAGACATGATCTCCGCGTCGTATCGTACCCATGTGCGGATTGCGAAGATGGTGATCGAGCGCATCCGGCAGTTTTACGACGAGGCGCGGGCCTTCCGCGTGACGGCACCGAACGAGCAGGGATATGACTTCACGACGCTCTCCAACGCCGGTCTGCGGGATCAGGCGATCGGCATTGACCATGCGACGCAGGAGGTGCTTTACCGGAAGCCGGTGTTCGATCTCAAGATCAAGGCGCAGAAGAAGAACCCGTTCTCCCGGATGGAGCAGAACGAGCGGGCGAAGGAACTGTATGCGGCGGGATTCTTCAACCCGGAACAGGCCCAGCCCGCATTGATCGCACTGGAGATGATGGATTTCGAGGGCATCGACAAGATCAAGGAACAGGTCGCGCAGGGGCAGACGCTTTTGAACATCATAAACCAGATGTCGGCGCAGATGGAACAGCTGGCTGCAATGGTGGCGATGACGACCGGAGCGGCCCCAACAACCGCGCAGCCGTCCGGCAGCACGTCCGCGCCGAAGCAGAGCACAGGCGGCAGCGGGATCGCCGACACGGTGACAAAGGCGCAGACGCCGATGACGGACTACGGGACGCGGCTGGCACAGCGGAGCAAGCCTGACATGGATTCCGGCAGTGACGCGGCGGCGGTGACGAGATGACGAGGGTTTATCTGGAACGGGACGGGAACCTCTACACGCTGTCGGCACAGGGACACGCGACCGGAAGCGTGGAGGTCTGCGCGGCGATATCGGCACTGATTCAGACGCTTCGGTGCTATCTTATGGGCAGAGAGGCGATGATCTACGACCGCATGACGGACGGAGCGGCGTTTTTGACGTTCCGGATCGACGATCCGGCCCCGTTTGACATTGTGTGCTGCGGCCTCCAGTGTTTGGAGAAAACAGCACCAGATAAAATTTCCGTAGAAATTCAGGAAATATCCTGATTTACGGGGTGAAAACCCCTTGCAAATCCATCATACTGATACTGTCCTCCTGATTGTGCTCCGTGGCGGACTATGTTTCTACGATCTCCGCAAATCGAACACGGGCGGTCTTCCACGGAGCATTGCAGGAGGAACACGGCACACGGGGCCGTATACCCGCGATTGGAGGTACACTATGAACATTTTCTCTTTCTGGCTGCATCAGTTTGAGGGCGGAGACGGCGGAGCCGCAGCGCCCGCAGCCGGGACGATGGGCGATTCCCAAAGCGCAGCTCCCGTGAACACCCAGCGGGGCAAATCGGGCGAAAACGTGCTCTACGGCAAACAGACCGTGACAGGCACGCAGGATGCGCCTTCCGACGCCGGGAAGGCAGAGACGGACGTCAAGGTGACGTCAAACACGCTGGAGGAGAAACGCAAGGCGTATCGATCTATGGTCTCCGGGGAATACAAGGACGTATACACCGAGGACACCCAGCGCATCATCAACCGAAGATTCTCTGACATGAAAGCCTTGCAGACGCAGCTGGACGATGCGAAGCCGGTTTTGGACGCGCTCCGGGAACGCTACGGCGTGGAGGACGCGAAAGACCTTCTCAAAGCCATTGACAGCGACCATGCGTACTGGGCGGAAGCCGCCGACGAAGCGGGAATGAGCGAACAGCAGTACCGCGAGTTCGTCCGGATGCGCCGCGAGAACGAGGCGTTCCGCCGGGCGGCGGAAGAGCAGGAAGGGCAGAAGCAGGTGCAGGCGCAGGTGCAGCAGTGGATGCAGGACGCGGAAGTGCTTCAGCAGAAGTTCCCGCAATTTGACCTGTCTGTGGAGATGGAGAATCCGACGTTCATGTCGATGCTCAAGGCCGGGACGCCGGTGGAGCATGCGTACAAGGTGATGCACTTCGACGAGATCATGTCCGGCGCGATGCAGCAGGCCAGCATACGGACGGAGAAGAATGTGACAGACAACATTCGCGCCCGTGGAAACCGGCCTGTGGAGAACGGAACGGCGCGGCAGAGCGCATTCACCATCAAGGACGATGTTTCCAAGCTGACCAAGAAGGATCGCGCGGAGATCGCCCGCAGAGCTGCGAGAGGGGATATTATCACATTCTGACCCTTTCGCAAGAAAGGAGAATTATGAAAAATCTTTATGAACTCGTTGCCTTTGACCTGAGAATGTTCGACGGCAACACGAACGTCACGACGGACGTCGGTCTGAGTGACGAAATGAAAACCTACTATTCGGACTATCTGATCGACCTGACGGAACCGAAGCTGGTGCACGATCAGTTCGGCCAGAAGCACCCGATCCCGAAGAACGGCGGCAAGACCATCGAATTCCGCAAGTATGATCCGCTGCCCAAAGCGCTTACGCCGCTCAAGGAAGGTGTGACCCCGGATGGCCGGAAGCTCACGATGTCTGTTCTGACCGCGAAAGTGGAGCAGTACGGCGATTACGTCGAGCTGTCTGACATCCTGCTTCTGACCGCGATCGACAACAACCTCGTTCAGGCGACGAAGCTGCTCGCCTCTCAGGCTGGCCGGACGCTGGATACCATCACCCGCGAAGTGCTCGCCGGTGGTACGAACGTCCTCTACTCCGGCGGCAAGAAAGACCGCTCGGAGCTGACCGGCGGCAGCGCGACCGAAAGCGAGAACTGCTACCTGACGATTGACGACGTGCGCAAGGCCGTCCGCTATCTGAAGGTGCAGAACGCGGAACGCATCAACGGCAACTTCGTCGGCATCATCCACCCGGACGTGTCCTATGACTTCATGAACGACCCGAAGTGGGTAAACGTGAAGACCTACTCCGACCCGGAGGGCATCTATGAGGGCGAGATCGGCAAGATCGAGGGCGTCCGCTTTGTAGAGAGCACCGAGGCGAAGATTTTTGCCGGTGAAGACCTTGCATCCGACAGCCGGACGCTGCTGGTGAACGGTGCGATCTCTTCGGCGACGAAGGAAGTCACCTTCGACGGCGGCACGGTCGCCGCGAACGCGCTTGCTGGCCGCATGATCCTGATCGGCGACAAACTGTGCGAGGTCGTATCCAACACGGCCACGAAGATCACGCTGAAGGAGAATATTTCCAGCGCGGCGGACAACGCCGTGATCTCGCCGGGCGAGGGCGGCAAGGGCGGCAGAAGCGTCTATTCCACGCTGATCCTCGGCGACAACGCATACGGCGTGACGGAGCTGACCGGCGGCGGTCTCCAGCATATTGTGAAGCAGCTCGGCTCTTCCGGTACGGCTGACCCGCTGAACCAGCGCGCGACTGCTGGCTGGAAGGCGACGAAGACGGCGGAACGCCTCGTCGAGCAGTACATGATCCGCATTGAATCCGCCTCGACCTTTGAATCCGCAGCAAACTGAGAACATGCCCGCCCCTTCGGGGGCGGGTAACAGACAAGGAGGAACATGATGGCAAACAAACCGCAGGACATGAATGAGCTTGTCCCCTTCTTCGCGTTCCGGGACAACGACAAATACAAGGACGACATTTTCGTCGGCTGGAACGGCAAGGGTTATCAGATCCAGCGCGGCAAACAGGTGATGATCCCGCGCGGTGTCTACAACATCCTGATCCGCTCGATGCGGCAGGACGAACGGACGGCAGAATTGATGGCAAGTCAGGCGCGGCAGTATGCCGAGAAATCCGGCGCACTTCGTTAATATCGTCCGCGAAACCACCACGAATGGCACTACGACACGGCGTAGGGAGTGTTTAGGCTCTCTGCGCCGTTTTTCTGCAAAGGAGGGAAGAAATTGACCGTACAGAGCGCAATTACAATGGCGCGGAACCTGAAACAGGTGGACGAGACACACTATCCGGATTCGATGCTGCTGCAATTCCTCAACGAAGTGGAGGGCAAGGTGCAGACCGAAGTTCTGATGATCGCCCCGGAGGACACGGTGCGCTACGGCGCGGATGATCTGACGAGCGAGATGATCGTTACGGCTCCGCATGACAAGCTCTATTACGTCTATCTGATGGCGATGATCGATTTCGTCAACGGAGAATATGACCGGTATACCAATTCGATGAACCTAGCGAACGCCCATATCACGGAATGGGCGGCATGGTACAACCGAACGCACCGCAGAGGAAAGCCGGAAGAGCTGGGTATCTACTTCTCGGCGTATGGGATCGCCGTGAAGCATGGCTACACCGGCACGGAGGAAGAATGGCTTGCGTCGCTGAAGGGCGACCCGGGCGAGCCGGTCGTCATCCGGTTCGACCAGACTTCCGGGCAGCTCCAGTGGAAGTATCAGAACGAGAGCGCATGGCATGACGTTCTCTCGCTGGAAGAGCTGCAAGGGGCGCTGGTGTCCTCGACGATTGCACAGGCACAGGAGGCCAAAGACGCGGCAGAGGCGGCACAGGCGGCAGCGGAGGCCGCAAGCAGCGCATCGCAGGAGGCGTCGGAACACATGGCCTATATCGGTTCTAATGGGAACTGGTATCAGTGGAGCGCCGGGGAAGGAAAAATGGTCGATTCCGGCGTCAAGGCGCAAGGCTCCATTGGCCAGACCGGCCCGCAAGGCGCGACAGGCCCACAGGGCGAGACGGGGCCGAGAGGGCCGCAAGGCTTGCAGGGCATTCAGGGGGAACCTGGAAAGGGCCTGACTGTTTCTGGATACTACGCAACGGCGCAGGCGCTGGCCGCTGCGGTGACGAATCCAACGGCTGGCGACGCTTACGGCGTGGGCACAGCGGAGCCGTATGACATTTACATTTACGACGGCGTGACCCATGCGTGGGTGAACAACGGCCCATTGCAGGGCGCGAAGGGCGAGCCCGGAGACGATTATGTGCTGACCGGCGCGGACAAGCAGGAGATTGCGGCAAGCGTCGTAGCCGGTGGGCTGGAGGTCGAGGTATCGGACGAGACACCGGGCGGCTCCGACCTCTCACTTGGCATCACTGGTGCCAGCACGGGGCAATCTCCCATCATCAATGCTGTAGATGCCGATGGTAAGCCTACGGCGTGGGGGGCGGCGGTGCTGGCAAAAGCGGACGGGAGCAATATCCCTACCGCCAATATGGATGCTTGGAGGACCAGGATCGCTGCTCTGCCAGGGGTGAAGGTCTACGGCAAGGCGGATGCTAACGGCAAGATCAAGGCTTATACCGACGCGGCCTGCACAGAAGAGGCAGGTTATACGGTACCAATGGCGCTCGCTGACTACGGCAATGCTTTGCTGATCTATGACCATAAAACTTATCAGTGTGTAGGTTTTGAGGAGATTGCGTCTTCACCGGGGCTTTACTCAATTCCTGTGTTTTTCCGTTCCGAGATCGCCACAGATTCTGCCGGCGCTGCTGTATTGAAAGTAGAGACTGCGAAGCTGAACGTCTTGGATTATCAAAGCGGTGCAATTAACGCGCCTATCACAATCACGGCGGGAGAGCTGCCGCTGACCACTACTACAACGACATAATTTTTGAAAGGAGATTATTATGTATAAATTAAATATTGAACTGAAAAACGGTATGAAGCTGAAGCTGGAGATTCCCGCTGAGTTGGTCGGTGCGCTGGCCGTGGAGTATCCTCTCGCAGTTGGGGACGTGAACGGGGACGGCCAGGTGGACAAGAATGATGCTACGGCTATCATGGATCATCTGGCAGGTACTGCGCCGCTGGACGAGGACGCGCTGAAGCGGGCAGATGTCAACGGCGACGGAGAGGTCAGTTATCTTGATGCTATGTCCATCATGGATAATCTGACAAAATAAGAGTAACCGCCATGGGCAGCTGTTGAATGAGACGCATCCCTTGGCATCACAGGCACAACCGCTGGACAAATTGCAAAGATTAATGCTTATGCTGCGGCGCACCATTCCCCCCTCGGGGGCCGGTGCGCTGGCAGTGCGAAAGAAGGGAGGCCGGATATGGCCAGAAAGGTATTGAAGAAGGACGGAAAGCCGCTGACACTGGACGGGCAGGTCCTGCTGGCGGAGACAGGAAGCGGGACTGACGCGAGCCTCGGCATCACCGGCGCTGCTGCCGGTCAGGTCCCGAAGGTCAAGGCTGTTGATGCGGCCGGCGCGCCGACGGAATGGGAGGCGGCGGACCTTCCGACGGCGGATCAGCTTGTCGTGAAGCTCACGTACAGCGGACAGGGGTATTATGGCTCGGACAAGAGCTATGCGGAGGTCAAGACGGCGGTCAATGCCGGGAAGGCATGCATTGCGGTCTGCGACGATTATGTGCTGCCGAATCTGAAACTGACGAGCGCGGGCGCGGTCTTCTATTTCGCAAGCGCGGAGCAGATAGTTTCCTACACGCTGACGGCGGGCGCAACATCAGACTATGCGCAGCTCGATTTCACGAGGCCAACGACGGGAGACATTCCGGTTCCGGCGAGCTCGATACCGCTGATGGACGGGACCGCGTCGACGGGTTCCGGCGCCGCCTACGCCAGAGGCGATCACCGGCATCCAACCGACACAAGCAGGCTCGGCACGAGCGGGAACGGATCGAACGTCACGGCGGCATTCACGCAGGCTTTGGAACGCAGCAACCTTACAACCGGCGAGACGCTGGCGGTGCTGTTCGGCAAGATCAGAAAATGGTTTTCGGACCTCGGGACGCTGGCCTTCAAGAGCAGCGTTGCAAAGTCTGACCTCGCATCCGCTGTGCAGGTCTCGCTCGATAAGGCGGACACGGCATTGCAGGCGGAGACGGACCCGACTGTCCCGGCATGGGCCAAGGCGGAAAGCAAGCCGACCTATACGGCATCGGAGGTCGGCGCGCTGCCGAACACGATGAGCATCCCAGGCCCGGCCACCACCACCCCGAAAGCGCCAGGCACGGCTGCGGCGGGTACGTCGACCTACTACGCCAGAGCGGACCATGTACACCCGAAGCAGAGCGTCAGCAAGTCGGATGTGGGCCTCGGGAACGTGGACAACGTATCAATCAACACGCGGCTGAACCGCACGACGAATGTGAACGCTGCGGACAGCAACCACATGACGTACATGGCGCGGGGCGAAGCTCTGCTTTCGAGCGAGACAACGCCGAGTGTCAACGGCTGCATCGCGTGGCAATATGGTTAAGGCGGTGATGGGATGAGCGGGAAAGTGCTGGTCGGCGGGACCGGGTATGCGGTCAAGGCTGGGAAGGTGCTGGTCGGCGGAACGGCCTATACGATCAAAAAGGGCCGGACGCTGATCGGAGGGACCGGATATGACATCAATCTGAAATCGAAGGTCAACTTCAGCGTCAACGTGAGTAGCGGTGTCAGTGCACTGTTCTACATTACCTTGAGCGACGGAACAAGATATGAGATTCAGGGAACGGATAGCGCGCAGGAAAAAAACTACGAACTCAAGACCGGAGAGACAGTGACACTCACACTGGTGCAGCACATCAGAGATGTGTTTCTTTATGCAAACGGCGTGTCAAAGACGTGGGATAATACGCCGTTCGCATTCACGGCGACGAAGGATTGCAGCCTGACGGCGAATTGGAGCTACGATTCAACGACTACGGCGCTTACAGAAATATTTCAACTGACATATTAGAAAGGATGGAAGATATGAGCATTTTGATTTCGGCAAACAGTGCGGAGTACCCGGTGCACTACATCGACGGCATTCTGCGGGATGCCAGATGGGACGGCAGAGCGGTGAAGGAAATCACGCTGGAAATGACCTATGCGCAGGCGGCAGCGCTGTTCGTGGACGGCCTCGCATGGAGCATCGTACAGCGCGAGGAAGGCGAAGAGGATCAGGTCTTTGACAATGCGGACTATTGCGTCGCCGGGAGCATCACGGACAACCGGGACGGGACCGTGACCTGCCGGATGGGCAGGCACACGGAGTTGGAGCTGGCACAGACAGCAAAAGCCGAAGCAGAAAGTGCTTTGGCAGAATTGGAGGCGGCGTATGACAACGGATAAGCTGAATCAGATCAAGAAGTCCATCACGGATGGGCGGATAGTGGCAAGAGCTGGCGGCATTTCGATGACGGTGGAACAGAGTGACAAACTCGGCTTTGACTGGCGCATCTATTCCGTAAACGATGTTGTAGTTCGCAAGGATTATGTAGAGCAGGAGGTCAAGGTCGGCACGGCGGACAACCCCATCGGCTGGAAGGAAGGCATGACGGCTTATCCAAACTTCTATTATACGAAGGACGGCGTCCGGAAAGTCTGGACAGGCACGGATTGGGCCATGCCGAGCTGGGATGATGAGCGGTTCGTCGAATTTTAATTGAAGGAGAAAAGAGATGGATGATGGAATTCAGGCACTGGTCGCGTCGATTGAAGCGCGATGCAAGAGCAACACGCACCGCATTGACGATCTGGAAGCAGACAACAAGGCCCTGCATCAGCTGGCGACCTCGGTAGAGGTGCTGGCGACGAAGCAGGAGACAATCGAGGCCAATGTCAGCGAGATCAAGGACGACGTGAAGAGCCTCAAGGCCATTCCGGGCGGGAAATGGGAGGCGCTGGTCAAGACCATTCTGACGGCTCTGGCGGGCGGACTTGTGGCCTATGCGTTATTCAGATTGGGGTTGAGCTGACATGCCGGGGAATATTCTGAGCGCGGACACGCAGTTTCCGAACTTTGCGGGGCAGGAAAGCCCCGCAGAGCAGATCAGGACGATTCGAAACTATCTTTATATGCTGCTGGAGCAGCTGCGGTATACGCTGAACAACCTCGACACCGGGAACTTCAACTCCGAAGGGCTGAAAGAGATTCAGGACGCGATCTCGCAGCCGATTTTGAAGCAGCTCTCTGACACGGATGGGAATCTCGCAGAGCTTCAGGTTACGGCGAAAGGCCTTGCCTCCCGCGTGAGCAACAACGAGGGTGATATTTCGCAGCTGGAACAGACGGCGCAGGGACTGAGCAGCCGCGTAGGAAATGCGGAAGGTGATATTTCAGCGCTCCAGCAGACGGCAGACGGCATTTCCAGCAGAGTGAGCAGCGCGGAGGGGAATATTTCAACCCTTCAACAGACGGCCAATGGACTTTCTTCCAGAGTGAGCGATGCGGAAGGGAATATTTCTGCGCTGTTCCAGGGCGCTGGCAATTTAACGACCCGTGTATCCAATGCGGAGGGGAACATTACGACCGTGATGCAGACGGCAAACAGCCTTTCCAGCCGCGTGTCGAATGCAGAGGGCGCAGTATCTACCATATCGCAGAAGGTCAACGGCGTTACCGTCCAGACCGGCGACGGGCAGACGTTCCTTGCAGGCGACAGAATCGTCATGTCCTCGAATATCTACAATTACATGGCGATCGGGGCAAATGGTCTGGAGGTATGGGTGAATGGAACGCAAAAAGCAGTCCTCGGCCAGCTTGCCGGCGGCGATAACTACACGCTTCTGCTTGGCAACACGAACCCCGCGATTGTGGAGAAATTCTACAACGGAAACAATATGATGTGGATCGGAAACGAAACGCAGACATGCGGGCTCATGCTGAATTTCAGCCTTGGGACCTATGAGCTGCGAGGAACGGGGGCCTGAATATGAGCTTTACACTGCCGGCAATGAGCTATGCGGACGGCATCAAGAAGTTTTCGACGGTGCAGTTCGGCGGATACAACCACAATTTGGGCTATGGCGACGGGACGATCTGGAACGAGAAGAACATGACGAGCGATCTCTTCCCGATCCTCTCCCCCAGAAAGGCCCGGTATCTGCGGAGGACTTTGACAGCGTTTCATGGGATGTACGCCCACGACGGACTTTACTATGTGGACGGAACAACGCTCTATCTTGACGGAGCGGCGAAGGTGACAGGACTTTCGTCCACAGATAAGGTTATGGCGAATCTCGGGGCCTATCTGGTGATCCTGCCGGACAAGGTGTGGTACAACCGCCTCGACGGGAGCCACGGGAACATTGAACAGAGCGTATTGAACAAAGCATGCACCATCAAAAACGGCACTTATGGCGGCGAGGCCGCCGACGCAAACACCATCGTATGTGACAGCGTAAACTTCGAGAATTATTTCAAAGCCGGGGATGCGATCTCCATCACAGGCGCGGTGAAGCACCCGGAGAACAACACCGGCGAGGGCGTCTATCTGATCGTCCGGGAGGTGGACGGGCATGAGCTGCGGTTCTATGAGAACACATTTACCATTGCTGAAAACGGCGACGCGGAGACGCTGAGCTTCAAGCGTGAAATGCCGGATTTGGATTTCCTCTGTGAGAACGAAAACCGGCTGTGGGGATGCAAGGGAAACACAATCTACGCCTCGAAGCTGGGCGACGTGAGGAACTGGAATGTGTTCGACGGGCTGGCCTCGGATTCCTACGCGGCGAGCGTGGGCAGCGAGGGCGATTTCACGGGGTGCGCGAGCTATCTCGGCTATCCGTGCTTCTTCAAGGAGGAATCCATCTACAAGGTCTACGGCTCGAAGCCGAGCAATTTTCAAGTGATGGGGAGCGCAAATCTTGGCGTGGCGAAGGGCAGCGGACGGAGCCTCGCAGTTGCCGGGGAGACGCTGTTCTATCTGTCCCGCGCGGGGATCGTGGCCTATTCTGGAGGAATTCCGCAGAACATTTCCGCTGCGTTCGGCACAGACCGGTATCAGAACGCCGTTGGCGGCTCTGACGGGCGGAAATACTACGTCAGCATGAAAGGGCCTGATGGCTGGCGCATCTTCGTGTATGATACGGAAAAGCGCATGTGGAACGCCGAGGATGACACAGAGGCGCAAGGCTTTGAGTGGAGCGGCGGCGAGCTTATCATGGCGGCGGGCGGGAAGCTCTGGGTATGCGGAAATCCGATCTCCAATACGGGAGTGAAAGAGGATTCCGTTTCTGCTATGGTGGAATTCGGGGATTTCATTGAGAGCAGCCCAAACAAAAAGGGGCACGGAAAGGTGCAGGTCCGCGTGGAGCTGGAGGCCGGGGCGGAACTGAGCCTTTCCCAGCAGTTTGACAGCAATGGGACGTGGGTCTTGGTGAAGAAGCTGACGGCGGCTGCGAAGCGGAGCTATTACCTCTCTACCCTGCCCCGCAGATGCGACCATTTCAAAATTAAGCTTGAAGGAACCGGCGTATGGCGGCTTTATTCGCTGGTGCGCGAGAGCTACATCGGCAGCGAATTATAAGGAGGCGAACTATGGCAAGACTGAAACAATATGACGAACAGGCGCTGATCGACCGCAGTCAATACGGCGGGAGCACCTTTGACCAGCAGCATTTTACAGACGACGAGCTGCGCGCGGCGGCACAGGCCAGAGAAGCCTATCGCACCGGCCAGACCGACATGAAAAGCGCACATGATTTCGTGGAAGGTATCCGCAGCAAGTACGGCTATTCCGGCGGTGGGAACGGCAGCCAGTATAACAAGATCAGCTACACCCAGCAGACAAACCAGTGGAACGACACGATCAATGCGCTGTGGGATCAGATCAACGGCTACGGCCCATTTCAGGATACGCGGGAAAAGCCGACGTATTCCAACCGGTATGACCAGCAGATCAATGACCTCTTGCAGCAGTATGTGAACCGGGAAAAATTCGGCTACGATTACAAAAACGACCCGCTGTATGCAAATTACCGGAAGCAATACCAGCGAGAGGGCCAGAGGGCCACACAGGACGCGCTTGCGGAAGCTGCGGCGGCGTCCGGCGGGATTCCGTCGAGCTACGCGGCGAGTGCGGCGGCACAGGCACAGAATTACTACGCTTCTCAGATTGCCGACAAAATCCCGGAGCTGGAACAGCTGGCCTATCAGAAGTATCTGGACGACGCGAGCTTGCAGCAGAGCAAAATCAGCGCGCTTCAGGGGCAGGAACAGCTGGACTATGCGAAGTACATTGACGCGCTCGGCCAGTACAACACAGACCGGAATTTTGATTACGGTGTGTATTCTGACCGCTATAACCAGCTTGCGAACAACCTCGGCCTCGCGGCAAACCAGCAGAGCACGCAGTATTCGATGGAGACGGCAGCGCAGGGCGACGCGCTGGACCGTGTGCAGAACTTCTTAAAGGCCGGCGGAAAGCTGGCCGATCTCGATGCGACACTGATCGCACGTTCCGGCCTGACACCCGCAGAGCTAAAAACCTACGAGGCGTACTATGCGAATCAGTCGTCCGGCAGCTCCGGCGGTTCTGGCGGTCGAGGTGGAAGCGGAGGCGGAAGCGAATCTTCGCAGAAGAACGCAAATGACCGGACGGCGGCACTCCGGAACGGTTCGGAATCTGCGGCGCGGGCACTATTCAACGCAGCGAAGAAGAGCGGCGCACCGCAAAGCTACGTCGCAAACCACTACAAGGAATACGGATTCGACAAGAGTACCGGCCTGACGGCGGATTACAAGAAGTGGTTGGCGGAACAGGACAAGGTGAGCGGCTATGACCGGACGGCGACGCCCTCCAGCATTGCGGGACTTGGCAGCTCGACCGGAAATATCAGTCTGGATTACAGTCCGGACGAGGGTGTGTTCACCTTCAATGGGAGAGTTTATAGCAATATCAATTCTCTGGCCGATGCGATCGAGCGCATGGAGCTGACACCAAGCCAGAAGAAGAAACTGCAATCGTCTTTGAGAGCATACGGGTTTGACATTTCGTTCTGAGAGGTAAGATATGGCGGTTAAAATCACACAGAGAAGCACCGGAAAAACGTGGACAAGCGGCACGAAGGAGACAAAGCAGGAGCATCCGAAGCAGGAACAGGTTGAATCTGTTCAGTCTATGCCGTCCGGTACGGTGGAAGAGCCGAAACGGCAATGGTCGTCCAAGAGCGGGAAAACAGTCATCACACAGGTCAAGTGGATCGATGAACAGCCTGCAAAGAGTGCAAACAGTCAGGCGGGGGCGCCAAACGCTTCCGCTGGCGCTGATTTAAGCGCAGAAACTCAGTCAAACACAAAAAACAACGGTTTTTTCCAGCGCGCATGGAATACAATCAAAGGCGGATTCAACCAATTCCTTTCTGCCGCGGAAGACACGATGGGAACAAGGTATCAGGCCGGACAGACAGCTCGCAATGACATGAACACCAATATGGCGAACTGGGCGCGGGAACAGTATGAAGGAGAAGTCCGCACACTGGAATCCATGCGGTCTGAAAACGTGGATGTTCCCGGAACGTATAGCGACGCGGCGATTGCCAACCAGCAGAGAATCGTTGACGAGGCAGCGCAGAGAGCCGGTATCTATGAAAAAGTCAGCGGGATTCAGCAGGAGGCAGGAGAGGCAGCACGCGACCTTGCGTTGGAACGGTACGTGAAATCGCAGCAGAACATTGAGGACGCTTCGGAAGGACTGGGGAAAGCTGGACAAACGGCAGTGCAGATCGGCGCGGGGTTGACCGGAATCGGCATTTCGCTGGCTGCGGATGCTGCAACAGGCGGAAAGTCCACGATTCCCGGCGTACTGCTCCGCATGGTCAATAAATACGGTTCCTCCACAATGGCTGCAAGAGCAGGCGGGAAAGACCTTGCTGCTCAACAGATGGCCGGCGCGATCAGCGCGAGCGGCGTTGCCTTAGGTTCGGCGCTTTCATCCGGATTCGACCCGATCGGGCAAAATGTGCTTGGGAAGATGGGCCTTTTGCAATCCACTGGCGCGGTTGCGGTAAAAGACGGTGTCCGGGCGATGGCGTATGCGCTGGGTGACACGGGAATGAACGAGCTGTCAAAGGCGCTGACTTATCCGGACAGCTATAAACCAGATGCTGGGGAAATTGCAACAGACCTTTTTGTGGCGTTTGCGTTCGGAGCTGCGTCCAGCCTTTTACAGTCAGCAAAAGTATCTTCGCAAAATAAGCAGCAGATGCGCAGCGGTCTGAAACGTTTGGATACAAAGTATCAGGCGGCGAAAATGCAGATGGCCGGAATGACGGGCGCGGAACGTGCAAAGGCTGCACAGGAATGTTTGGACGAAATTTACAGGTTTACCGGAGACTTCAGCAAAATGCAGATCACGGGCGCGGATGCGGAAGTTCGGAATGTATATGCGGCGCTTCAGATCATGCAGCAGGAAATGGAAAGCATCGTTGGCTCCAATTCCGGTATCGGGATCGGAACTGGCGCGGCGGATATTCCTATCTCCGGCGGACTGCCAACAGTGACAGATTCCCCTGCGCCGTCAAACACTATGCAGCCGCAAACTGCGTCTGCAAATGTAGTTGAATCTGCGGCAGCGGCGCAGGCGGTGAGCCAAGAGCTTCAGGCGCGGGGATTGGACGCAAAAACTGCGGATGCACTTGTGAAAGCGGCGACGGAAATGCAGCAGGAGGCCGCGTCTGCGCCGTCAGGCGGGCAGAACGCCGCGCCCACGGAAACGGTCGCCCCGAAGCAGAACACCGCGCAGACGCCCGCACAGGACGTGCAGGAAAGCACCGCCGTGAACACAAACCCGGCAGAGCACACAAAGGCGGAACAGGCCGTGATTGAAGCGTACAAGGCCAGTGCAGATGGGCAAATGCGCGGGTTCATCGAGAAGGTGCGCTCCCTGCAAAACAACGACTACAAAAATAAAATCAGCGCGGACGTTCACACGGAAACGACACGCGCTGCGGACACCGCCGGAGAGCTGACCGGAACAGATACGAGCGGATTCAAAAATATCATCAAGGGGAACGCGGTACAGCACATCGACAGGCGACACGGTGCAAACGGAAGCGCAGATCATTCAATGGCAAACATTGATGATTTTTCTCGCATTGGGTTTGTACTGGATCACTTTACCGATGCGGAGATTTTACCGTTGAATCGCGTGGATGCGGAGACTGCAAAGCTGAGCCGGGAATGGATGAACAGCGACAACACGCAAGCGCCGCTTGTGCGTTTCTCCATGCCGGTGAACGGTGTGTTCTATGTGGTCGAAGCGGTACCGTCCAGTAAGGCAAAGCGTCTGGCCGTCGTATCGGCGTACATCAGCAGGGAAAACAAAGAGAGCACCCTCAAGCAAGTGCTGAACCTGTCTGACACGACCGGCAGCGGTACGCCCGAAACGCCCCTTGCAATATTGGATGCTCCTGAAAAAAGCTTAGCACAAAACGGCGGAACTGTCAAGCAGACGGACGCGAGCACATTGTCTTCGATGGCGCAGACGCTTGGGAAGAGCGGTCAGAAAGCGATCTTCAAGGCATACGACAGCAAGGCGGACACGGCGGAATACGCCGGGGAGTTTGTAAAGGTCTACAATGCGGCACGGGCCGGGAATGACATTCCGGAGACGAAGACGTTAGAGCCGTGGCAGAAGTACGCGGCGGAAACCGCCGGAAAGAATGACGCTGAAAAGGTTGGAGCTATTGCGAAGAGCGAAAAACCGGCGTATACTGAGGACAAAAACAGCCTGGAATATGTCTCTTCCCTGCTTGAAAGCGTGAACACGGCCAACACGGACAATTACCGCTTCCGGATTCAGGATCGCGGTGATGGACAGTGGATCGGGACGATCACTGGAAGGACGGAGACGGCCGGCGCGGTTCCCGTGGAAAACGCACGGAAGCTGACATACACAAGTCCTGCATATGCTTCGCGGCAGGAAGCTGTTGAAGACATTCTTGCGGTAGCTGGAAATAACAAACTTTTGACAGGAGGAACGAGCAATGAAGTACAGAGCGTTTCTGACAGACAGGGAGTACCAGAGCCTTCCGTATCCGGGACAGGTGACGGCGGACTACTGGGCGGAGTTTCTGCCGAAGATGTGCAAAAGCCTGAAGGAGGAAGGCGAGCTGCTCCCGCTGTTGCAGCAGAAGGGGGAACGGCTGGCCGAGATGCAGGAAGACCTGATGAAACAGGGGCTGGCACAGGATCAGGCGTGGGAGTTCGTGAAGGAGGACATTTACAGCCTGCAACCGGAAGTGGACGAGGACAGCGAGGAGTACAAGGAACGTCTCGAAGAGGAACTCCGGTATCAGTGGTTCATGTCACAGAGCGGGGCGGAGCGGGAGATTCCGTTCGAACAGTATCGGAAGAACCCGGAGAACATCGCCCGGGCGAAGGAAATGATGGCGTACTGACGCCAGAAACGGCAAAGAAGCCAAGCGCAGACCTTTCGGCGACGGTTCAGCGGGAGATCAGGGAGAATACGGCGGATTCCGTATCTCCGAAGGGCACGAACTACGTCATTCCGGAAGAGGGCTTGAAGCTGCCGAACGGCGAAAAGGCCCGCTATAAATCCAATGTCGCAGCCATTCAGACGCTTCGTGCGGTGATGAGCGAAAACCGTATGGCGACGCCGGAGGAACAGGCGGTGCTTGCGCGGTATGTTGGATGGGGCGGAATTCCGAACGCCTTTGACAGCCACAAGGAAGATTGGGCAAAGGAGTACCGGCAACTGAAGGGATTGCTCAGCGAATCGGAGTGGAAAGCCGCGATGCAGTCCACGACGAACGCGCATTTCACGTCTGTGGAAGTGATCCGCGCGATGTACCACGGGCTTGAATCGCTTGGCTTTACGGGTGGCCGTGTGCTGGAGCCGTCATGCGGCGTCGGCAATTTTGCCGGGGCCATGCCCGCTTCCCTTTTGCCGAATGTGAAAAGCCTGACGATGGTGGAACTGGATGAAGTGACCGGCAACATTGCAAAGGCGCTTTATCCGAACGCGAAGGTCATGGTTCAGGGATTTGAAACGGCGGTGATCCCGGACAACTACATGGACCTCGCCATTGGCAATGTGCCGTTCGGGAACTATGCGATCTTCGACAAAGCCTATCCAAAGGCCGTGACAAACTCCATTCACAACTATTTCTTCGCAAAGTCCATTGATAAGGTACGTCCGGGCGGCGTGCTGTGCTTTATCACGTCGCGCTATACGATGGACGCAAGAGACAGCTCCGTGCGCGAGTACATGATGCAGCGGGCCGACCTGCTCGGCGCGATCCGTCTGCCGGACACTGCGTTCAAGGCCAATGCCGGAACGGACGTTGTGACGGATATTCTGGTGTTTAAGAAGCGCCCGGCCGGAACAGCATACGCCGGAGAGGCATTCCGTGACGTGGACTATTATCATCAGGATAAGGGCATTTGGGAGCAGACGAACGGATATTTCCGGAACCATCCGGAAATGGTGCTCGGCACGGTAGAGAAGTCTGGGACGATGTATCGCGCGAACGGCCTGACCGTGAAAGCGAAGCCGGGGAACCTCGGAAAGCAGATCGAAAAAGCGTTCTCGCAGATCACCGGACGCATGGACTACACGGCGAAGCCGACGCAGGCCGAAATTCAGGCGGAAGTCCGCAAAGAAATCCGCTCGGCCAAGAGCAAGGCGAAGAACGGAAGCTTTGTTTCTGATGGAGGAAAGCTGTATCAGAATCAGGACGGCGAGCTGGTGCAGCTGGATCTGAGCGCAAAACAGGCGGAAGTGCTTCAGGGCGCGATCTCTCTTCGGGATACCGGGCGGGAGCTTCTGACCCTTCAATTTGACAACGCCCCGGCGGAGCAGATTGAGACAGCGCGGGCAAAACTGAATGAAGCGTACGATAATTTCGTACAGAAAAACGGCCCGATGAACAAACCGGCAAACAAAAAAATCATCCAGCAGGACGCAGATGCGCCGTTCATCCTTGCACTGGAAAACTATGACGCAAAAGCCAAGACAGCGGAAAAGGCTGCGATCTTTACGAAGAACACCATCACACCACATGAGATCGTGAGCCACGTTGACACGGCTGCGGATGGCATTGCGGCGTCGATCAACGAGACGGGCGGCGTGGATATCCCGATGATTGCACGGCTTATGGGAACGGACGAGAAGGCCGTGGAGAGGCAGCTTTCGGCGCAGGGCCTGGCCTACAAGCAGGCGGACGAGAGCTGGCAGCCGGCGCAGATGTATCTTTCCGGCAACGTTCGGGCAAAGCTGAAAGAGGCGCGCGGTCTGGCGAACATCGACCCGGCGTATGAGGTAAACGTAAAGGCGCTGGAGAAGGTCGTCCCGGCGGATATTCCTGCACAGGATATTTCCGTCCGTCCGGGCGCGACGTGGATTCCGCCGCGCGTATATGCGGATTTTGCCGCTGAAATCCTCGGCAGCAGGAATAGCGGCTGGAGAAGCGCAATCGATGTGACGTACAGCCCGATCACGGGAACATACAAGGTGGACTATGGAGCAAACGGGAGATACCTTCGCGGAAACTCGGCGGATTCCACAGAATACGGCGCAGAGGGAAAGACCTTTGTGCAGATTTTTGAAGCGGCGCTTAACAGCAAGGATATCAAAGTCTACTATCCGCACGGCAAGGACGAGAAAGCCGTATTGAATCCAAAGGCGACGATTGCCGTCAAGGAGAAGAAGAACAAAATCCTTTCAAAATTCCAGGAATGGATGTGGAGCGACGAGAGCCGGATCAAAGAATATGGGCCGCTTTACAATGATCTTTTCAACTGTATGGCGATCCCGAATTATGACGGCTCGGAGCTGAAGATCGACGGCCTGTCCGCAGGCTTTACGCTGCGAGAGCATCAGGCAAATGCGGTGCAGCGGATCATCATGTCCGGCGGCAATACGCTCCTTGCGCATGGAACCGGCGCGGGCAAAACGCTTGAAATGGCATCGGCGGCAATGAAGCTGCGGCAGATCGGCGCGGTAAAAAAGCCGATGATCATTGTCCCGAAGAATTTGCTTGGACAGTGGGAGAGGGAGTTTAGAAGCTACTACCCGGCGGCGAAGCTGCTGGTTCCGGCAGAAAATGACTTCACCCCGGCCAACCGGAAAACCTTCGCAAATAAGGTCGCAACCGGGGATTATGATGCGGTCATCATCACATATGAGCATTTTGAACGGATTCCGCTCTCCAAACAAGCGCAGGCGAGGTATTATCAGGAACAGGTCGACCAGATCATTGCAGCACAGGAGGAGGCCAAGAAACAGCAAACCGGAAAGAACTTCACGGTAAAGCAGCTGGCGAAAAAGCGTGCAGAGCTGGAAGCGAATATCAAAAAGCTCGGCGATGTGGCGCGGGACGAGGACAACATTGATTTCGAAAGCCTCGGCGTGGACAGTCTGTTTGTAGATGAGGCACACAACTTCAAGAACCTTTTCTACACAACGAATATGTCCGACGTGGCAGACCTCGGCAACAAAGAAGGCAGCAAACGAGCCAATGATCTCTATATGAAGGTTCAGTATCTGCAAGGGCTGAACGGCGGACGTGGTGTTGTGTTCGGAACAGCGACGCCGGTCATGAACTCTGTGGTTGAAATGTATGCCATGCAGAAATATCTACAGGGCGATCTTCTGAAGCAGAAGGGCATCAACGGCTTTGACGCATGGGCCAGCGAGTTTGGTGAAGTGGTCGACATTAACAAGATGAAGGCCGGCGGAGACGGTTATGAGACAAAGCAGTCCATGAGCCGGTATCGGAACCTCGGCGAATTGCAGCAGCTTTTCCGCAGCTTCGCCGATGTTGTGACGCAGGCGCCTGGGTTGAAGCTGCCGAAAGTCAGAACCGGAGGCCCCATTGTGGTGGAGTGCGACCCTTCCGAGGCACAGACGGAATATCTCGGCGAGATCGGCAAGCGAGCTGACAATATCCGCACAGGCCGTGTGGACGTGAAGGAAGACAACATCCTGAAGGTCTACGGCGACGGGAAAAAAATGAGCTACACGCAGCGCATGATCGACCCGAAGCTCGGCTATGAAGAGGGCGGCAAGATTCTGAAATGCGTAGACAATGTACTCAAGGAATACCGGGCCAGCGAAGGGAACCGGGGAACGCAGCTTATTTTCTGTGATCGTGGCGTCCCCGGCGGGCAGGACGAAAAGAACGGCATTTTCCTTTATCGTGACATCAAAAATCTTCTGGTCAAGGGCGGAATTCCGGAGAATGAGATCGCGTATGCACAGAGCTACAAGACAGACAACGCGAAATCAAAAATGCAGGAGATGGTCAACGACGGAACGATCCGCGTCCTCATCGGCTCGACACAGGCGATGGGAACCGGCCTGAACATTCAGAAACGAGCCGTGGCCATGCATGAGCTAAACGCGCCAGACCGCCCCGGCGACATTGAACAGAACCGGGGGAGAATCGTCCGCCAGGGAAACACAAACCCGGAGGTGTCGATCTACACCTATATCACGAAGAAAACCTTTGACAGCCGTCAATGGGACAACCTGAAGCGCAAGGGCGCATTCATCCATCAGATCATTGCGGGCGATTACAACGGAAGAACCGCAGACGGCGACGGTGACTTCTCCGCCAGCGCGGCGGAAATCGCGGCGATTGCATCGGACAACCCACTGATTCTGGAACAGAATGAAATCTCACAGAAAATCAACCGGCTGGAAGCTCTTGCATCTTCGCACATCAAGGAAGTGCAGGAGGCTAAGCGGAAGGTGATGGAACTGCCGCAGACCATCGGGCGGTTTGAAACGATCCGCGACAATTTGAAAGCCGACATTTCTGCACGGCAGGATTCCGGCGGCGATAAGTTCCGCGCAACCATTCTTGGACGGAATTACAAGAAGCGCGCAGATGCGGGCGAGGCGATCAATCAGGCGGTTTCCTCGAGAATCGATATGACGGCGGAGGCAAGCAGCGCGAAAATCGGCGAATTTGCCGGATTCGACGTGTATGCGGACAACCACGGCGGCGCGTATCTGCAAGGCTCCGGCGCGTATTCGTTCGCTGTCAACCGGGACAGCGCGGACGGCACGGTACGATCGATGGAAAATGTGCTGAAAACGTTTGAAGGGCGCCTGGAGCAGACGGAGCGCAGCTTGTCCGACCGAAAGAATGATCTTACGAAGTATGAGCAGATCGCAAAGTCTCCTTTTGAACAGCAGAAGGAGCTTGACAATCTCCGTGCCAGAGAAGACGAGATCATGTCGATCCTGAATCCGAAGGATGAACAGGGCGCATTCGTTGCGGACGATGGGGTGGAAAAGCTGGTGGAACGTTCGGCCGGAGACGCCGCAGCGGATCACAGCGCGGAATGGACGGCAACGCGCGTCGGAGACGAGAAGCAGCCCCCGAAGCCACTGAGTGAGATCATCGCCGGGATCGAGCATGATTTCGGGATCAACATTACGACCGGGCACGTGCGGGGCAGAGTACGCGGGCAGTATTCCAAGCTGGACAACGGCATCCGCACGAAGATCACAAACGATCTGCCGACCATCTCTCATGAGCTGGGACACGCGCTGAACCGCGAATACGGATTTACCTGGAAACTGACCGACGCAATGCGCAGCGAGCTGAAAAACGGCCTCGGGAATCTGAAGGACGAATATAAGCAGAGCAAATGGATCAGCGAAGGACTTGCGGAATTCCTCCGGAAGTATCTGCAAAACTCCGAAACGGCGGCGATTGATTATCCGGAATTCACAAAGCATTTTCTGAACAGCCTTTCTCAGCGAGACAGGGCGCTTGTGGAAAACCTCGCAGATGAAGTCAATGCCTATTATTCGCTCGACGCGGACACGGCGCAGAGCGCGATCCGGTTGAGAGAAGAGCGTGTGCCGACGGGCGACACGACCGGCGACAAGCTCAGAGCGGAAGCGAGTGTGCTTTATCAGGCGTGGGTAGACAGTCTGCACGGGATCAAGCTGCTCGACGAAGCGACCGGAACGAATACTTATCGGCTGGCGACGAATGCAGCCTATTCTGACGCAATGGCCGGGCAGATCATCACGGGAAATCTGACAGATGCGAATGGACAATATGTTGGGCCGGGACTGAAAGCGGCACTGCAAGGGATCAACCTGAAAAACAAGGCCGAATACCGGGCGTTTGGCGAGTATCTTGTGGTACGGCATGGTCCGGAGCGATTGACGGAAGGAATGCGCGTATTTGCAGATGACCGCAAGAACTCCACGGCATTCATGAACCGGCGCGCGGCAGAGCTGGAGCAGCAATATCCGGCGTTCCACGATGCGGCGGAGCGGCTTTATGTGTTCCAAGACCAGCTCAAGGAAACGTGGCTCGTTGGAACTGGACTGATCTCGGAAGAAACCGGCGAGGAATGGAGCAAGCGGTGGAAGCATTACGTTCCGTTCAATCGCGCCATGCCGCAGGGACAGGGCGGCGCCAAGCGCGGATTTGCCAACCAGCAGAACCCGATCAAACGCGCCAGAGGCAGCGGCAGAGATATTGTTCATCCTGTGGACAACATCATTTCCAACATCGTCAAGGTCGTCAATGCGGGCGTCCGCAACAACGTGATGCGCAGGATCACAGACGAGGCGCAGCGCGTGGGCGCGGATGCGGTATTCCTTGAAAAAATCCCCACGCCGATGCGCGGGACGCGCGTTGATCTCACGGGCGTGAAGAGTGACCTGATGAATCGGATCACGGAGAAGGGATGGGCAAATGCCAACGATTTTGGGGAAATTGTATCCGACATTGATGATTACATGATGCAATTCCGGCGCGGGAAAGCGTTCGGAGACGTTATTACCGTCCTGAAAAACGGCAAGCCGGAGTTCTGGAAGGTCAACGACCCCCTGCTGCTCCAATCGATCACGGAAATGTCCCCGTCAAAGGTGAATGGGCTTGTCGATGCGATTGGAAAAATGTCGCACTTCATGACCTCCAACATCACGGGAGACAATATCATCTGGTCAATCTTCTCCAACCTTCCGCGAGATATCGGGACGCTGATGGTCTATGCGAAAGAACCGAACCGTTTCAAACTGCTCAAAGAGATCGGCGCTTCGTATGTCAACAAGCTCAAAGGCGACAGCGCGAATCCGCTTTATCTGGAATACCTCGCAATGGGCGGCGGCAAGGCGAGCTATTACAGCACCGACCGCGACGTTGCGAAGAAAGCGCGCAAGGAGCTGGCCGGAAAGTTCACGCTCAACCCGCTGGATTGGATTTCGTATCTGGGCGATATGATCGAACAGGGGCCGCGATTCGCCACCTATAATTGTCTCCGGGATCGCGGCGTTGATCCGCAGACGGCATTTTATGAAGCGATGGATGTGACAACGAATTTCCGGCGCGGCGGCGCAACGTCCAGACAGGTCAACAAGTTCGTTCCGTTCTTCAATGCCGGCGTGCAGGGCATCGACAAGCACGTCCGGTTCCTGACCGGGCAGGATGCACCACCGGAGCAGAGAAAGCGCGTCGTTCGCAACCGCATGATCGCCTATTTTGCCGCTTCGGCTGGGATCGCGGCGCTGTTCTACCTCATCAACAACCGTGACGAGGAAAGCAAGAAGGACTATCAGCAGCTTTCCACGTACACGAAGAACAGCTATTTTTGCATCCCGATGGGCGATGGGAAATACTTTGCCATACCGAAGCCGCGCGACCTTGCAGTTCTCACCTCTGCGATGGAATCCGGATTGGAGCTTGGCGTCGGTGGGAATCAGCATGCGTTCGACGGGTTCTGGAGCTATGCTGCGTCCAACTATCTGCCGAATGTGGCAGCCGATCTCGCGCAGGGAGATATCGCGGCGGCAACTGGCGGCCTTGGACTTGTTGGTGTTATTTCTTCAATGCGTGCAAACCGCGATTTCCTCGGAAGGCCAATCGTATCTACCGGGATGCTAAACCTAGAACCGAAGGATCAGTATAATGACCGGACGTCAAAACTGGCTTACTGGGCCGGGCAGGCATTCAATGTCTCCCCGCAGATGACGGATTATTTCTTCAATAACGTGCTCGGCGGATGGTGGAAGTATCAGAAAGCCCTGTTCCCGGTTGGAGAAGAAAATCGGGATTGGATGCTCGGCGTGAAGAACACCTACATCAAAGACAACCAGTATTCGCAGGATATTGTAAACTGGCTTTACAGTAAGTCTGACACATCGTCTCGCGCCTCGAAATCAGACCCAAACAATATTTCCAAGAAGATCACGGCCAAGACGGACAGCAACATGACCACCTTCTATGGGAACTACAACAAACTCTCGAAGAGCGATACGAAGTCCACGGCGGCGCGCGGGACGCGGCAGCTGGTGCTTGATATGATCCGTGAGTATCAGAAAGCGACGGACAACAAGAGTCAGACCGATGCGGAGAAGGAAGTCTATGCGATCTGCGAGGCGCACGGCGATGTGGACATTCTTCCGGGCGTGATGAATACCATCATCAAAGATGCGGATGGCAAGGAATACACGCTGAGCGCGGTGGATTATGTGGAGTTCCAGACGGACTATCTCGGAATCTATTGGGAAAGCGTGTCTCAGGCGCTGGACGGCGTGAAGGGCGACGCGCAGCGATATTCCGTATTGAAATCCGTCAAGGACGCTGCGAAGGAACAGGCGAAGGTGCGGGCGCTCAAACGGATGGGCGCAAAGACCACCACGGAATGGGGTGATAAGTATTCCGGATTCAGCACATACGATGTTGCATACGTCAAGGCCAACGCAGATGCGGATGGGAACGGGAAAATCTCTCAGGCGGAGGTCGAAGCACTTCTGCGGAAGATGGACCTGACAAACGCGGAACGCGCAGATTTATGGGCCGCGACAAACAAGGCATGGGCAGAGAAGAACAATCCATTCCGATAAGAAAGAATCCGGCGGGAAACCGCCGGATTTTCTCTGTTTACGGGGTGAAGCGCGTGTAATTTGCTGGTATGCTGGAGGTATCGAATGGAGGTGTTGCGATGGAGTTCTCGAAGAAGTGGCTGCTCGGCAGCGGCATTGTGAGCGTGATTCTGGTCATTCTCTGTGCCTTCGGTCTGCCGCTGGTGGAGATCACATTGGCGGTCATCGCGGAGACCACGGCTTGCAGCGGGTTTTACCTGTGGAAGGCCAAGAACGAGAACCGCAGCAAGTATGCGATCAAGTACATCAAGAGTTTACCGGAAACGTATACGGCAGAGGAAAAGGCACGGTTTTTGGAGATCGTGCTCAAGGACTGAAAGGAGTTTGTTATGGACTACACAGAAATCATTTCGGCAGTGATCGCGCTGATCTCGGCGCTGGTGTCGGCATTTTTGATCCCGTGGATCAAGGAGCGCGCCGGCGCGGACAAGCTCAAAAAGTGGCAGGCGTATGTAGAGATTGCGGTCAAGGCGGCGGAGCAGCTTTACAATGCCAACGAGGGCGCGGAGAAAAAAGCGTATGTGCTGCAATACCTCGCCGAGAGAGGCATCAAGTTTGATTCTGATACCGTGGATAAAATGATTGAATCGGCGGTGCTGACGCTCCACCATGAGCTTTACGGAGGCACAAATGGTACTGAAAATTAACGATACCATCCGGGCAACGAGAGTGGGCGGCAGGCGTCCGCTCTCGGCTATCCGGGCAATCGTGTTCCACTACACGGCCAATACCGGCCTGCACGCGACGGCGCTCGGCAATGCCCGATACTTTGCCAACGGCAGCGAGGGGCGCGCCGCTTCGGCACATTTCGTGGTTGACGAAAGCGATACCGTTTACCAGTGTGTGCCGCTGGATGTGGTGGCCTGGGCCGTGGGAGACGGACAGAGCGGCAAATACGGCAAGGTGTACGGCAACTACAACACCGTTTCCATCGAGATGGTCAGCCACACGGACGCTTCCGGCAGGTATTTTATTCCGGAGGCGACGATGCGCAACGCCGCGCGTCTGTATCAAATGCTGCTGAAGCAGCTTCCGGGCGTGCAGGCCGCAATCCGGCACTATGATATTAGTCTCAAAAATTGTCCGGCCCCATTGATCGACGAAAAGAAATGGGCGGACTTTAAGAAGCTCTTGGAGGAGGTGGACGAAGTGGTCACGAAATCGAAGATGATCGTCGACGGCAAAGAGATCGAGGTCGAACGCATTTTGAAGGACGGTACGAATTATATTAAAATTCGGGACATCGCAAAGGCGCTC
>ERZ1034798.36-NODE-36-length-28270-cov-3.288783_pt1 | contig 28270 bp, 28 predicted proteins | sample MGYA00520690_ERZ1034798 | MGnify/ENA primary metagenome ERZ1034798 (study PRJEB33766, sample SAMN09781682) | gut metagenome | biome: gut microbiome | host: Homo sapiens | place: Madagascar | study: EMG produced TPA metagenomics assembly of the PRJNA485056 data set...
CGCCGCGCAGCTTTTGATAGGCAGGCCGCCAGCCCTCTGGCGGCTTTTTGCTGCTTGTCTGTGATAGCCAGCTGTGTTTGAATCCGCGCCATGCTCTGGCACGTTAAAAAGGAATCACACATGGTCTGGAAGGCCCCCTCCTCCCTGCTGCGCTGGGCAGGCTTGCTGTTCACTGCGCTGTTCATCCAAGGCTGCGCCAACACCACCAGCGGTGGTGCGATTGGCCTGAACCGCAGCCAGTTGCTGATCGTCTCCAGCGACACTGTCAATGCCCAGGCGGCCAAAGGTTTTCAGCAGCTGACGGCCGATGCACGCAGCAAGCAAAAGCTCAACAACGATGCTGCCCTGACGCAGCGCGTGCGCAATATCGGCAAGGATCTGATTGCGCAGGTTGGTGTTTTCCGCCCCGATGCGCTGAAGTGGGACTGGGAAATCAATGTGTTTGACTCTGACGAGATCAACGCTTTCTGCGCCCCGGGCGGCAAGATTGGCGTCTACACCGGCATCGTGCGCAAGCTCAAGCTCACAGACGATGAGCTGGCCGCCGTCATGGGGCACGAGATTGCCCACGCGCTGCGCGAACATTCCCGCGAACAGGTATCCCAGAAGGCGCTGACTGGGCTGGTGACCAGCGCCATTTCCGCGGCCACCGGTGTGCCCGGTGAGCTGATGGATGCCAGCTCCAGCATGCTGATTCACCTGCCCAATTCGCGCTCCATGGAACTGGAGTCCGACGTGATTGGTCTGGAGCTGATGGCCCGCGCAGGCTATGACCCGCGCAATGCCTCTTCGCTGTGGAAGAAAATGCTGCAGGCCAGTGGCGGCAGCAATGGCCCCGCCTTTCTGAGCACCCACCCGGCAGGTCAAGAGCGCATCCGGGAACTGGAAGCCCATGTACCCAAGGTGCTTCCCCTGTATGAAGCAGCGCGCGCGCAAAGGCGCCGCTGACCATCAGCAGCCCGGTGCCACTGGCTCCGGGCTTTTTTGTTGTCCTATGGAGACCTGCGCCGTGCGCCCAGCCATTTATGTTTTTGCCTCCAGCGCCCTGCTGCTCAGCGCCTGTGCATCAGGCGGCAACCCATCACCTGCGCAGACACCGGCGGCACCCCAGCCCGTCAAGATTGCCAACCCGGCTTCGGTGTTCTGCATCCAGCAAGGTGGCAAGCTGCGTATGGAAAAGACACCGCAAGGCGAGCGCATGCTGTGCATCCTGCCCGACGGGCGTGAAGTGGATGAGTGGGACTTCTTTCGCCAGCACCACCCTGCGCCCAAGCCTTGAAACCGCTGACACAATCAAATTAATAGCTTTCAGCGCTTGTGTTTATTGATTTTCAGAATGGAATACCTCTGAAAACCAGTATTCCCAAGCGCTAACCGCTTCATTTTTCAAAGCAGCATTAGCCTGCGGCCTCAGGTTGGCGGGCCCGGTTCCAGCTCAGCCAGTCGCTGGCATCAATTGTGGGTCGATGGGCTGCGCCCTCAGCCTGCGCTTCATAGACCAGTACCTGCAGGCGCTGCACACCGCCTGCCAGCAGCTGTACATCGGTCGTTACCAGGCGCTTGATGTATTCACCGGTATCCATGGGCCATACGCCTTCATAGGCATCCAGCACACGCTCCAGCACCGGGTCCAGCGGATAGACCTCGGCCAGCACTGGCTGCTGGCCCTGCAGCTGCAGCCCCGGATACCAGCCAAAGTCATACAACGTACCTTGCAGGATGGTGTGTCCGGCCATGGCAATGCCGGGCCGCAGGCTGGCAATGTCATTGGTAGCGCCTGCACGCAGCGTGCCATACACCGCCACGTAACTGGCGCCGCAGGGCTGCCACGCTGCCGCCATCTTCGAAGCAAGTGCAGAAGGTATGGACATGGTCATGATGCTGTCAAACGAGGAAACAGCGTACCTGAAGCACGAATCACACCAGTGAGCGCACGCTCCAATGTCTTTCCAGACACAGGGTTTTGGTGCAGTTTCCCGGCGCACACGCACGCGGCCATGCTTGGCTACACTGCCTGCTATGCCTTCCTGGACCTCTCGCCTGCTTGTCTGCTGCGCCCTGCTCTTTGTGGGCTGGTGCGGCGTTTTTGCCATTGCCATGATCAGCCAGCTGGCCGATGCTGCGGACCGCCTGCACCAGGCGCTGCAGCTGCTGCGTGCGGATGCAGAAGCGCAGACCCGCCGCACAGCAGCCAGCGTGCTGGTCAGTACCGCCTTGCTGCAAAACGGCAAGCTTGATGCGCTGGTGGTGCTGTGCAGCCAGGTGCAGCTGGTATGGCGCATTGCGCGCATTTATGGACTGCGCCCCTCGCTGCGGCAGATCAGCTATCTGTACGGCAATGTGGGCGCCTGCATGCTGATTGCCAGCAGCCTGGAAGATGTGGACTTTGCAGAGCTGACCGCCCCCATCGTGCAGTCCGCCACGCCAGCGGCGCTGGGCAGCATTCCCGGCCTGGGCACCATGGGCAATCTGCTGACCAACAGCCTGGCCAGCGGCGCAGCCAATGCGTTTCTGACGCTGCGCGTAGGCCTGATTGCCGATGCCTACTGCGCCCCCGAGCACACGCCGCAGCGCGCACAGATTCGCCAGAGCAGCACACGCCGTGCGGCGCAGCTGCTGGGCGCTATCGTCAAGGAATCGGGCTCGCAGGTGACGCAGGCCGTCTATGGCCGCATCAAGCAGGGCGTGCTGAGCACGGCGCAGGCTGCGGCAGACAGCGTCAAGAACGCGGCCTCGCAGGTACGCAGCTCTACCACCTCCGGTCTGCAGCGCCTGCGCGGCAAGGAAGATGGGCAGGACGCCTAGACGCCAGCACTGCTGCGTTTATTTGTCTTTTTTGTTTTCCACCGGATTGGCCAGCATCCAGTTGGACGGATAGGCACGCATGAATTCACGCGCTTTTTCCTGGCGTGCGGTGAGCCATGCGTCATACGTGCCTTCCCCCAGAATGGCGGGCATGCGGCGCTCTGCCCCTTGCGGGCCATAGCGGCGCATCAGCGCATGGCTGTTGGCGTTGATGGTCAGCACGGCATAGCTCATCAGTTCAGCCCCGGTTTCGGGGTCTACCCAGCGGTCCCACACCCCGGCAACACCCATGGGCTGCCCATCCACACGTGCAATGCGCGTGGGAATGGCTTTGCCGGTGCGCATGTCATCCACATAGAAAGCCTGCATGGGAATGATGCAGCGCTGCCCGGCCAGCCAGGCCTCACGGAAGGCCTGCGCCGTGCTCACGGTTTCATTGAGCGCCACCAGCAGCTTGGGGGCACGCAGCTTGGCATCCTTGGCAGATTTGACCCAGCTGGGCACAAAGCCCCATTGCGCGGGCACCCACTCGCGCGCTACACGCACCGTTTTTTTGCTGCTGCCTGCCGTGGCATCACTGGCGGGCACTTCTGCTGCTGTAGGCTCTGGCAGCACATGGCCACGGATAAAGCCCGACATGCGCCGCGCGCGCATCAGGGGCTCTGCGGGCAGGTCTGCAGGAGCAACTTTGAAAAAGTCGTTCCACGTATCCAGCGTGGCCAGGTTTTCGTATTGAGTGGTCATGCCGCTTTCCTATAAAAAATCCCCGCACCCAGAAGGTCACGGGGATCTTGGCTCAGTGCCGTCCGCACATCTGCGGTGTCAGCACGGATTGACTTGGCTTACTTGCGCTGCCACACAGCGGCAAAGAAACCATCGGTTTGATGCGCATGGGGCCACAGGCGTACATATTGCGTACCGGTTTCGCCACCGGCGCACAGAGCGGCGGCGTTTTCCACCTTGAGCTTGTCCAGCACTTCACCCGCATCCAGCGGCACAAAGTCAAAGTGCGCTTTCTGGAAGGCTTCGGCAATCAGTTCATTTTCTTCAGGCAGCACGGAGCAGGTGGCATAGACCAGACGGCCGCCAGACTTCACCATGCGCGCTGCGCTGGTCAGGATGGACAGCTGCTTTTCCGTCAGCTCGGCCACGGCTTTTTCGTCCTGACGCCACTTCAGGTCAGGGTTGCGGCGCAGGGTACCCAGGCCGGAGCAAGGCGCATCGACCAGCACGCGGTCAATCTTGCCTGCCAGGCGCTTGACGCGCTCATCACGCTCGTGTGCCAGCGCTGCGGGGTGCACGTTCGACAGGCCGCTGCGTGCCAGGCGGGGCTTGAGCGCTTCCAGGCGGTGAGCCGACACGTCAAACGCATACAGGCGGCCGGTGTTGCGCATCTGCGCGCCAATGGCCAGCGTCTTGCCACCGGCACCGGCGCAAAAGTCCACGACCATCTCACCGCGCTTGGCGTCCAGCAGCAGGGCCAGCAGCTGCGAGCCTTCGTCCTGCACTTCAATGCGGCCTTCCTTGAAGGCTTCAAGCTTGGTCAACGCAGGCTTGTCCTGCACACGCAGGCCCCAGGGGGAGAAAGGCGTGGCTTCGGCCTTGATGCCTTCCTTGGCCAGTTCTTTCTGCACAGCGTCGCGCTTGGCGTTCAGCGCGTTCACGCGCAGGTCCAGCGGCGCGGGCTCGAGCATGCTGGCGGCCAGTGCGTCAAACTGATCGCCCACCTGGGCCTGCAGCTTGTCGGCCATCCACTGGGGCAGGTTGTGGCGATGCTGGGGCAGCAGCTCTTCGGGCTTGACCGCGTCGCAGTCCTTGAGCCACTTGGCTTCCTGATCGCTCAGCGCAGCCTGCAGAAAGTTGCGGGGCGCGTGAAAGCCCAGAATGGCCAGACGGCGCTCCTTGGGGCCGGAGCCGGAGCGGGCCAGTGCTTCAAACAGGGTTTTCTTGCGCAGCACCGTATAGACGGTCTCCGCCAGCGTGGCACGTTCGCGGGGGCCAAGATTGCGGTGGTCGCGGAAATAGCGAGACACCACGGCGTCTGCCGGGTGCTGGAATTGGAGGGTCAGCTTGACCAGTTCGGCGCAAGCGTCGAGAAGGGCTTTGGGATGCATAGCCCCTATTGTCCCACTGCTGCCAAATCCCGGTATGGCGCTGGATGCTGCACCTCTCTTATAAACATAGCTGCCAGCGCTTGTATTTGCTTGTTTTTGAATGGTTTTCCATTTAAAACCCTTTTTACACAAGCGCTAGAAGCTATTAATTTGAAAGCACTCTATGTCTGACGCCCATTTGCCGCCCCTGATCGTCACCCCGCCCGGCCTGTACCGCCACTACAAAGGCAATCTGTACCAGGTGATGGATACCGTGCGCCACAGCGAAACACTGGAGCCCATGACGCTGTACCGCGCCCTGTACGGCGAGCGAGGCCTGTGGGTGCGCCCAGCCGCCATGTTCAATGAAACCGTGGTGATTGACGGTGTAGAACAGCCCCGCTTTGCGCGCTGCGCCGACAGTGACGCAGCTACAGCTTGATACCATGCCAGCCACGGCTGCCCGCTTGGCAGCTGGTTTGCCCATCTTCTGACTGAACAGGATTTTTTATGTTGCGCCCCACGCTTGTGCTTGCCCTGCCCCTGACGCTGCTGCTGGCAGCCTGCACTGCCCACGAAAAACAGGTGATCAAGGAGCTGGAAGACATGCCCGGCATCACCTGCACCACCAATGCCAAGGACCAGACGCACTGTGGGCCGGACAGCCTGTCCGTCACGGCAGACCCGCAGTAACAGCTTGCGGCATGGCACTTGCTTGACTGCCCGCATGTACCTGCCACCCCACTTTGCCGCCAGCCATACCGATGCTCTTGCACTGATACGCCAGTACCCGCTGGGTGCGCTGGTGCATCTGCACAGCGGCGGGCTGGATGCCAACCACATTCCCTGGGAACTGGAAATGCCCGAAGGCGGCCCCGCACGCCTGATCGGCCATGTGGCACGTGCCAATCCGCTGTGCACCCAGCTGCACGATGGCGCGGCGGTGCTGGTGATCTTTCAGGCAGAGCAGGCCTATGTCTCACCCAACTGGTATCCGAGCAAACACACTACGCATCGGCAGGTGCCCACCTGGAACTATCGCGTGGTGCATGTGCACGGCACGGTGCGGCTGCACGATGACCGCAAGTGGGTGCTCGGCGCCGTTGGCAAGCTCACGCGCACGCACGAAGCTCGCGCCCAGTCTGCCCTGCCCCAGGCTGCAGGCCCGTGGAAGATCAAGGATGCGCCGCCGGATTATCTGGACGCCATGCTGGCCCACATCGTCGGCATCGAGGTCGTGATCGAGCGCATCGAGGCCAAGTTCAAGCTCAGCCAGAACCGCAGCGCCGAAGACCGCAGCAGTGCAGCCGAGGCCGTCAGCGCTGCTGGCACGCCCCTGCTGGGCGATGCCATGCGCCCGGATTAAGACCGCCTCAGTGCTTTTCCAGCCACGCGGCAATGGCGCGTGCATAAATGATGTGCTCCTGCGTGAGCACGCGTGCGGCCAGCGTATCGGCCGTATCGTCCGGCAGCACAGGCACCACAGCCTGGTCCAGAATCGGGCCGACGTCCAGCTCCGCCGTCACCTCATGCACGGTGCAGCCCGCAAACTTGCAGCCCGCCTCAATCGCACGCTGGTGGGTGTGCAGGCCAGTAAAGGCTGGCAACAGCGAAGGGTGAATATTTACCATGCGGCCTGCGTAATGCTGCACAAAGCCGGGGGTGAGAATGCGCATGAAACCGGCCAGCACCACCAGTGCGGGCTCGTAGCGGTCAATGACCTCGGCCAGCTGGGCGTCGAAGGCCTCACGGCTGTCGAACTGCTTGTGGCCCAGCACTTCGGTGGCAATGCCATGTTCCTTGGCAAACACCAGCCCCTTGGCATCAGCCTTGTTGCTGATCACAGCGGCCACACGGGCACCATAGCGCTGCTGCCAGTTTTCCTGCTGGGCTGTTTTCACAATGGCTGCCATGTTCGAGCCGCCGCCTGAGATCAAAATCACGATGTTTTTCATTGCCCCGCGATTATCCCTGCCATGACCATTGACCTCCACAAACACCCGCTGTCCCCGACCGAAGCACGCGTGCTTGCCACGCTCATGGAAAAAGCCCGTACCGTGCCGGACAGCTACCCCATGACACTCAACAGTCTGGCCAGCGGCTGCAACCAGAAGACCAGCCGCGACCCGGTGATGAGCCTCAGTGAGGCCGAGATCCTCAGCGCGCTGGACAGCCTGCGCGAGCGCTCCCTCGTGATGGAAGTGAGCGGTCAACGTGCCATGCGCTGGGAGCACAACTTTGAGCGCGTCTTTGGCGTGCCCAGCCAGGCCAGCGCCCTGCTGGGCCTGCTGATGCTGCGCGGCCCGCAGACGGCGGCTGAGCTGCGCACCAATGCCGAGCGCTGGCACAAATTTGCCGACACCGGCTCGGTGGAAGCCTTTCTGGACGAGCTGCAATCGCGCAGCGAAGAAAAAGGTGGCCCGCTGGTGCAGCTGCTGCCCAAGGCACCGGGCGCACGCGAGGCACGCTGGGCGCAACTGCTGTGCGGTGCGCCTTCCGTACCTGCTGTGGCAGCCAGCGCCCCGGCCAATGCCGATCAGGACGCACGCATGGCCGAGCTGGAAGCCCGCGTGCAGGCACTGGAAGCCCAGGTGCAGCAGCTGCTGGATGCCATGAACAACTGACGCACATCAGGCACCTAGGCGACAGTTGCTCCGCATTCCCCCTGTGGCGTATCAGGCCGCAGGGGCGCAAGCTCTCAGAGGCAGCCGGATATCAGCGCCGGCACGCCATCAAGAGGAGCAACGCATGGATTTGGCATTTACGCCCGAAGAACAGGCCTTCCGCGAAGAAGTACGCGCCTGGATCAATGCCCATCTGGACCCGACACTGGCGCACAAGGTGCGCAGTGGCCTGCGCCTGAGACGCGAAGACCTGCAAGGCTGGGCCAAGACCCTGGGCAAACAAGGCTGGCTGGCCTATGGCTGGCCCAAGGAGTTTGGCGGCCCCGGCTGGAATGCGGTGCAAAAGCACCTGTTTGCCGAAGAACTGGCCAAAGCCGGTGCCCCTGGCATCGTGCCCTTTGGCCCGGTGATGGTGGCCCCCGTCATCATGGCCTATGGCACGCCCGAGCAGCAGCAGCGCTTTCTGCCCGGCATTGCCAGCGGTGAAGTCTGGTGGAGCCAGGGCTATTCCGAGCCCGGCTCCGGCTCGGACCTGGCCAGCCTCAAGACCCGCGCCGAGCGCCAGGGCGACCACTACATCGTCAACGGACAGAAAACCTGGACCACGCTTGGTCAGTACGGTGACTGGATCTTCTGCCTGGTGCGCACCAGCACCGAAGGCAAGCCGCAGACCGGCATCAGCTTTTTGCTGATTGACATGCAAAGCCCCGGTGTGACCGTGCGCCCCATCAAGCTGCTGGATGGCGAGCACGAGGTCAACGAGGTGTTTTTTGACAACGTCAAAGTACCTGCCGACCAGCTCATTGGCGAAGAAAACAAGGGCTGGACCTACGCCAAGCACCTGCTGGCCCACGAGCGCACCAATATTGCCGACGTCAACCGCAGCAAGCGCGAGCTGGAGCGTCTCAAGCGCATTGCCAAGCAGGAAGGCGTGTGGGAGGACAGCCGCTTCCGTGACCAGATTGCCCTGCTGGAAGTGGACATCATTGCACTGGAAATGCTGGTGCTGCGCGTGCTCTCGGCCGAGAAAAGCGGCAAGAACCCGCTGGACATTGCAGGCCTGCTCAAGATCAAGGGCAGCGAAATCCAGCAGCGCTACACCGAACTCATGATGCTGGCCGCAGGCCCCTACAGCCTGCCCTTGATCGAGGAAGCGCTCTACCCCGGCTGGCAGGGCGATTTCCCCGGTGGCATCGTCGGCAATGCGCCGCTGGCGGGGGCCTACTTCAACTTCCGCAAGACCACGATTTACGGTGGCTCCAACGAAGTGCAACGCAACATCGTCGCGCAGACGCTGCTGGGCTGAGAAGGAGATACAGCAATGGATTTCGATTTTTCCGATGACCAGCAGCAGCTGCGCGAAGCCGCACGCCGCTGGGTAGAAAAAGCCTATACCTTTGAACACCGCCGCGCTGCCGTACAGGCGGGGGGCTTTCAGCGCGAGAGCTGGAACGCCCTGGCCGAACTGGGCCTGACCGCGCTGAACGTGCCGGAAGCCCATGGCGGCATGGGCATGGGCGCCGTAGAAGCCATGGTGGTCATGGAGGAAATGGGCCGTGGCATGGTGCTGGAGCCGCTGGCGCAAAGTTTTCTGGCCGCACGCGTCATCAGCCAGTTCGGCAGCGAAGCCGTCCAGGCCGCATGGCTGCCGCGTATTGCCAGTGGCGAGGCGCTGGTCGTGCTCGCACATCAGGAGCGCCGAGCGCGCTACAGACTGGACATTTGTGAGTCTAAAGCCTCTCAAACGCCCGATGGTTATGCACTGACCGCTCAGAAAAGCATAGTACCTGCGGGCGATCAGGCCGATGCCTATCTCGTTCCCGCACAGCTGGATGGCCAGATCGCCCTGTTCCTGGTCGAGCGCAGCGCGCCCGGTGTCAGCGCCCGTGGCTATGGCACACAGGACGGCAGCCGCGCCGCTGAGGTGGAAACCGATGGCAGCCCCGCCACGCTGATCACCACAGAAGGGCTGGCGGCGCTGGAGCTGGCGGTGGATGTGGGCAGCGCCGCCGTCTGCGCCGAGGCCGTGGGCGTGATGGAAGAAGTGCTGCGCATCACGGCCGACTACCTCAACCAGCGCAAGCAGTTTGGTGTGCCAATTGCCAGCTTCCAGGCCCTGCGCCACCGTCTGGCCGACATGAAAATGCAGCTGGAGCTGGCCCGTTCCATGAGCTACTACGCCAGCCTGATGCTGGAGACCCCTGCCGAGCAGCGCCGCCGTGCCATGGCCCGTGCCCGTGTGCAGCTGGGCCAGTCGATGCGCTATGTGGGCCAGCAGGCCGTGCAGCTGCATGGCGGTATTGGGGTGACGGACGAGTACATCGTCAGCCACCAGTTCAAAAAGCTCACGCAGCTGGAAATGACCTACGGCGACACCCTGCATCACCTCGGCGAAGTGTCTGCACGCATGCTGGAGACTGCAGGCGTAGGCGAAGCCTGAGCAGCCACAACACCTAGCAGCGCACAGAACACAGAAAGCACAAAGGCCACCTCGCGGTGGCCCTTGTTTTGGGAGGCACCCCATGCTGGGCGCGGCTCAGGTCAGGCGGCTGTCTACTGGCTGCATGGGCGGAGGAATGTCTGTGTCACCCAGCAGGTGCAAGGCATTGCGCTCCATGGTGCGGCACATGGCATCCAGCGGCAGGTCGTTGTTGTCCGTGCCAAAAGGCTCTTCCAGCTCGTCACCCAGCGCATCCAGCCCAAAGAAGGTATAGGCCACGATGCCGACCACAAACGGGGTCATGAAGCCGGTCACATCCACCAGGCCAAAGGGCAGCAGGAAACAGTACAGATGCGCCGTGCGGTGCAGCAGCAAGGTGTAGGAAAACGGAATGGGCGTGTAGCGCAGGCGCTCGCAGGAGGCGGCAGCAAAGGTGATGAAAGTCAACGTCTCATCCATCTTGTTGTAGCTGATGGAGTCAATCTGGCCGTCACGTACGCACTGCGCCAGGTCGTTGGCATTGGCCTGGATGATGGCGTCCCCCCGGTAATCCATGGGCAGGTTGCGCACCTTGTCCCAGTCGTCCCGGGTCAGCCAGCGCTCCACAGCGCGGTCGTCCATGTGGTGGCGCAGCTGGGCGCGCAGCGCATGGGCATGGGCCAGTGCGCGGTGGATCACGCGCACGCGCACATCACCTTCGCGGTTGTTGGGGTCAAGCGGCTGGTCCAGCCGAATCAGGCTCAGGCACTGGCGCGCCAGCACGCGCACGCGGATGTTGATGTCACCCCAGAGCTTGCGCCCTTCCCAGTAGCGGTCATAGGCGGTGTTGTTGCGAAAGCCCAGAAAAATGGCCAGCGGCAGACCAATCAGCGTAAAGGGAATGGTGGTGACGGTGATCTTGATATCGAAGAGATAACCGTGAGCCAGCGTGACCAGCACGGCCAGCAGGATGTTCAGGCTCAGTTTCCAGCGGATGCGCTGTAGCACAGACCCTCTCAGAATGAGAAACAGGGTCAGCCCAGAAGGGCGCTCGTGCACGATCATGGTGTAGCTTGGCGGAAGAAAACCGGCGATTTCACCATGCGCCCTATCCCATTTCAGGCATTACTGAAATTTTCAAACTCGGGCGCATGGTCTTTGTCAAGCACCAGGTCCTGCGCCAGACGCGATGTCTTGGGCACGTGCATGCGCAGGAACTCCATCTGGTCAGCAAGAATGCGGCGATTGCGCAGGATGAAGTCTTCCCAGATGCTGGGAACGTAAGGCGCATACAGCAGCGGCATGCGTGCCTGCTCAGGGGTGCGGGGACCTTTGCGGTGGTTGCAGGAGCGGCAGGCCGTGACCAGATTCATCCAGGACGTCTGCCCCTTCTGGCACAGCGGAATGATGTGCTCGCGCGTGAGCTCGTCTGCATGAAACACCTTGCCGCAGTAAGCGCAGACATTGCGGTCACGCGCAAACAGCTTGGTATTGCTCAGACCCGGCTCCATCTCGTGCGGGTTGATGCGTGGCACGCCGCGTGTGCCAATGATGCTGTGCACCTCGATGCTGGACTGCAGGCCAGTGCGCGCGTTGTGCCCCCCGCGAAATACGGCGATGGTGGAACCCATGGTCCAGCGAACATCGTCCGCAGCGTAGTGCAGCACCGCTTCTTCCAGGGTGATCCAGGACTGTGGCAAACCGTGGGCGGACAGCTTCAAGACTCTCACGTTCAGGCCTCCTTGCACAAGCAGAGGATGGCTGCACCTCAGACCAGAGCCGGGCTTGGCGCGCCATGCATCTGCATCACAATATACTTGCTTTCGGTGACAAACTGCCACCACGATTTATTTCTGTGGGCTTTCAAGCTATAAAAACCAAAGCAATCAAATGAAGATTTTTCGCGGATTCAAACACCCGGGGCTAGCACCAAATTGCGCGGTCACCATCGGCAACTTTGATGGCGTGCACCGAGGCCATCAGGCCATGCTGGCCCTGCTGGCGGGTGAAGCCGCACAGCGCGGCATTCCCACCTGCGTGCTGACCTTTGAGCCCCACCCCCGCGACTACTTCGCCGAGAAATTCAAAAAACCCGAACTGGCCCCTGCACGCGTGGGCACGCTGCGCGACAAGCTCTCCCAGCTGGAGTTCTGCGGCGTAGACCAGGTCGTGGTGCTGCCTTTCAACGACATCCTGGCCAGCCAGTCGCCCGAAGCCTTTATCCAGGAAGTGCTGGTCGAAGGCCTGGGCGCGCAATATGTACTAGTGGGCGATGACTTCCGCTTTGGTGCCAAGCGCGCAGGCGACTACGCCATGCTGGACGCCGCCGGACAGCGCCTGGGCTTTGATGTGGCCCGCATGAACAGCTATGAGGTGCATGGCGAGCGCGTGTCCAGCACCACCGTGCGTGCCGCACTGGCAGATGGCAATATGGAACTGGCCGCACAGATGCTGGGCCACCCCTACACCATCTCCGGCCACGTGGTCCATGGCCGCAAGCTGGGTCGCCAGCTGGCCGAGACTACCCCAGGCGCCTTGGACGGCTTTCGCACCTTGAATCTGCGCTTTAACCACTGGAAGCCAGCCGCCCAGGGCATTTTTGCCGTGCTGGTGCATGGCCTTGCCGATGCCCCCCTGCGCGGCGTGGCCAATCTGGGCGTGCGCCCTTCCCTGGACCCCAATGACGTGAACGGCGGCCGCGTGCTGCTGGAGACGCATTGTCTGGATTGGCCATCCGAGCTGGGTAGCGAAGGTGCCTACGGTAAAATCATCCGCGTGGAACTTTTGCACAAACTGCACGACGAGCTGAAATACGACAGTCTGGAAGCCCTGACCCAGGGCATCGCCAAGGACTGCGATGACGCACGCGCGTTCTTCGCCACGTACACAGAAACCCGTCGCCAGACCACGCGCGACCGAATTTGACGCTCGCCTTCGTCAGCTCGAGCGCCGACATTGCGCTCGGTGCTCCACCCCGCTTTTTTCGCCCGGCCCTGTGCTTGGCAGCCCTGCTTTCAAGGTTCCCCCATGTCTGACCAAAAATCGAACAAGCCCGAAGCGTCCGTCTATCGCACCACGCTGAACATGCCCGATACCCCCTTCCCCATGCGCGGCGATCTGCCCAAGCGCGAGCCCAACTGGGCCAAGGAATGGGACGAGCAAGGCGTCTACAAGCAGCTGCGTGACGCCCGTCGTGGTGCGCCCAAGTTCATCCTGCACGATGGCCCCCCCTACGCCAACGGCAAGATCCACATTGGCCACGCCGTGAACAAGGTGCTCAAGGACATGATCGTCAAGAGCCGCCAGCTCGAAGGCTATGACGCGCTGTATGCACCCGGCTGGGACTGCCACGGTCTGCCGATTGAGAACGCCATCGAAAAGCTGCATGGCCGCAACCTGCCCCGCGACGAAATGCAGGCCAAGAGCCGCGCTTTCGCGACCGAGCAGATCGCGCAGCAGATGGTGGACTTCAAGCGCCTGGGCGTCCTGGGCGACTGGGACCACCCCTACAAGACCATGAACTACGCCAACGAAGCCAATGAGCTGCGTGCGCTGAAGAAAGTCATGGAGCGAGGCTTTGTCTACCGCGGTCTGAAGCCCGTGTACTGGTGCTTTGACTGCGCCTCCTCGCTGGCCGAGTTTGAAATCGAATACGCGGACAAGCAGTCGCAGACGCTGGACGTGATGTTCCCCGCAGCCGATCCAGCCAAGCTGGCTGCAGCTTTCGGTCTGCCTCAGCTTTCCAAAGAAGCGTTTGTGGTGATCTGGACCACGACTGCGTGGACCATCCCTGCCAACCAGGCGCTGAACGTCAACCCCGATCTGGAATACAGCCTGGTCGACACCGAGCGCGGCCTGCTGATCGTGGCTTCCGCTCTGGTCGAAAAGTGCCTGGCCCGCTGGAAGATCGAAGGCACCGTGGTTGCCACCGCCAAGGGCGAAAAGCTGGACCACATGCCCTTCAAGCACCCGCTGGCACACGTGGACAAGGGCTTTGACCGTATCTCGCCCGTGTACCTGGCCGAATACGCCACGGCCGAAGACGGTACCGGTATCGTGCACTCGGCCCCCGCCTATGGTGTGGACGACTTCAACTCCTGCGTGGCCAACGGTATGGAGTACAAGGACATCCTGAACCCCGTGACCGGCAACGGCGTGTATGCCGCTGACCTGCCCATGTTTGGTGGCCAGCACATCTGGAAGGCTGTGCCCGTGATTCTGGATGCCCTGAAGGTGGCTGGCCGCCTGATGGACACCACGGGCCTGACCCACAGCTACCCCCACTGCTGGCGCCACAAGACGCCCGTCATCTACCGTGCGGCCGCCCAGTGGTTCATCCGTATGGACGAAGGCGAAGGCGTGTTTACCGACCCCGCGCAAAAGCCTGAGAAGACGCTGCGCCAGATCGCGCTGGAAGCGATTGAGCAAACCAGCTTCTACCCCGAAAACGGCAAGTCCCGCCTGCGCGACATGATCGCTGGCCGCCCTGACTGGTGCATCTCGCGCCAGCGCAGCTGGGGTGTGCCCATCCCCTTCTTCCTGCATGTGGACACGGGCGCTCTGCACCCCCGCACCATGGAGATCATCGACCAGGCGGCCGACATGATCGAGCAAGGTGGCATCGAGGCCTGGAGCCGCGTAACCACCGAAGAAATTCTGGGTGCCGAAGAAGCCAAGCACTACACCAAGAGCACCGACATTCTGGAAGTGTGGTTCGACTCTGGCTCCACCTTCTGGCACGTGCTGCGTGGCTCGCACCCTGAGCACCACCACGACAGCGGCCCCGAGGCTGACCTGTACCTCGAAGGGCACGACCAGCACCGCGGCTGGTTCCACTCTTCGCTGCTGCTGGCTTCTGCCATCTACGGCCGCGCGCCCTACCGCGGCCTGCTGACCCACGGTTTCACGGTGGACGGCCAGGGCAAGAAGATGTCCAAGTCGCTGGGTAACACCGTGGCGCCACAGGACGTGTCCAACAAAATGGGGGCGGAAATCATCCGCCTGTGGGTGGCTTCGACCGACTACTCGGGCGACCTGGGCATTGACGACAAGATTCTGGCCCGCGTGGTGGACGCCTACCGCCGCATCCGCAACACCCTGCGCTTCCTGCTGGCCAACACCAGCGACTTTGACGCTGCTACCGACTCCGTACCTTACGAGCAGCTGCTGGAAATCGACCAGTACGCGCTGGCACGTGCGGCCGAGCTGCAAAAGGAAATCCTCGGCCACTACCACGTGTACGAGTTCCACCCCGTGGTTGCCAAGCTGCAGCTGTTCTGCTCAGAAGACCTGGGCGGCTTCTATCTGGATGTGCTCAAGGATCGCCTCTACACCAGCGCACCCAAGAGCCTGGCCCGCCGCTCGGCCCAGACCGCACTGCACCAGATCACCCATGCGCTGCTGCGCTGGATGGCGCCTTTCCTGTCCTTCACGGCCGAAGAAGCCTGGAAGATCTTTGGCAACAGCAACTCCATCTTCCTGGAGAAGTTCACCGACCTGCCCGCAGGCGACGAAGCCTTGCTGGCCAAGTGGAAGCGCCTGCGCGACATCCGTGACGTGGTGAACAAGGACATCGAAACCGTGCGTGCCGAAGGCAAGATTGGCGCATCGCTGCAAGCCGAAGTAACGCTGGCCGCCGAGCCAGAAGATCTCGCCCTGCTGCAATCGCTGGGCGATGACCTGAAGTTTGTGTTCATCACCTCGGCAGCCAATGCTGTGGCTGGTGACGCACTGCAGACCACGGTGAAGGTCAGCGAACACGCCAAGTGCGAGCGCTGCTGGCACTACCGCGAAGACGTGGGCGTCAACCCCGAGCACCCCACCCTGTGCGGCCGTTGCGACAGCAACCTGCACGGCGAAGGTGAAGTCCGCACCAAGGCATGAGCCTTAAAAAGATGAGCTGTTAGCGCCTGTATTTGCTTGGTTTCAATATGAAAACTATCTGAAACCAAGTATTTACAAGCGCAAGCAGCTATTGTTTTATTTGCAAACCGCTTTCACTGTAAAGATTGGCCATGAGCAGCACCCCAGCGCCCACCACCGACCTGCAAGCACGCAAACCGGCCTACTGGCCCTGGCTGATCTGGGCCGCGCTGCTGATCTTTGTGGACCAGATCACCAAGCAGTGGATTCTGAACATCTTTGAATATGGTGACTGGGCCCCCATCACCAGCTTCTTCAACCTGGTTCGTGCCCACAACACAGGGGCAGCATTTTCCTTTCTGGCCAGCCATGACGGCTGGCAGCGCTGGCTGTTTGTCGGCATTGGCGTGATTGCCACCGTGCTCATCATCTGGCAGCTGCGCAAACACCCCCAGCAGAAGTTCTTCTGCTTTTCCATTGCCTCCATCCTCGGCGGTGCCTTGGGCAATGTGATTGACCGCCTGCAGCACGGCTATGTGGTGGACTTTCTGGACTTTCACCTCGGCGGCTGGCACTACCCGGCCTTCAACGTGGCCGACATTGCCATCTGCGTGGGCGCCGCCTGCCTGATCCTGGACGAAATCCTGCGCGCAAGACGTGCCAAGCGGACAAACACTGCTGCCTAAACAGCGCCCAGACCCAGCTACAGCCAGCCCACCCTCGCGGTGGGCTTTTTCTTGGGCATGCTCCGTGCATGTGCTCCAAAAAGTCGCCCCGAAAATTTTCGTTTCAATAGAATCTGATATTTTCGTTTTGGTTCGATTGTTTTCTTTATTCCGCACCTACTTGTGCGTGATGGGCCGGCCCTGAGAGCGCGATTGGCAGCCTCAAGGGTATATTCCTTGGCGTCATCGTCTGATCCATGAAGCATTTACTCAATCTCTTAGCCGCCATTGCCCTGCTGGTCTGGGGCACACAGCTGGTACGCACCGGAGTGCTGCGTGTTTTTGGTGCCAACCTGCGTGAATTTCTCTCGCGCGGGGTCAGCAACCGCCTGCGCGCGGTACTCTCGGGGATTGGTGTCACCACCATCGTGCAGTCCAGCACGGCCACGGCGCTCATCGTCTCCTCCTTTGTGGGGCAGGGCATGGTGTCGCTCACCGCAGCGCTGGCCGTGATGCTGGGTGCGGACGTGGGCACCAGCGTGATGGCTGTGGTGTTTTCGCTGGACCTGTCCTGGCTGTCGCCACTGTGTATCTTCACCGGCGTGGTGCTGTTTATTTCACGCCAGGACACGACTGCAGGCCGCGTGGGCCGGGTGTTGATTGGTCTGGGGCTGATGCTGCTGGCCCTGCGGCTGATCAATGAGGCCACCACGGTGCTCACGCAAAGCCCCGTCATGGTGACCCTGCTGGAAGCACTGACCAGCGACATCACCATGGAAGTGCTCACCGGCGCTATTCTGGCCATCATCTGCTACTCCAGCCTGGCCACCGTGCTGCTGGTCTCAACCCTGGCAGCGTCTGGCGGCATTCCCGTGGATGTGGCACTGGGCCTGGTCATTGGTGCCAACCTGGGCAGCGGCTTGCTGGCCGTGATCACCACCCTCAAGGCCAATGTACAGACCCGCCAGGTGCCTCTGGGCAATCTGATTTTCAAGATCATTGGCGTGCTGCTGATGGTGCCGCTCACTGGCCTGTGGGCAAGTTATGCCTCCCAGCTGTTGCCAGATCTGGCCAGCCAGGTCGTCATGTTCCACCTGGCCTTTAACGCCGTTGTGGCCGTGGTGTGCATTGCCTTTACCGGCAAGGTGGCATGGATGGTGCAGAAAATCCTGCCACAGCAGGAGGAAGAAGCGTCGCTGTCCACCTCTCGCCCACGCCATCTGGATGTGTCGGCCCTGAGCACACCTTCGCTGGCTATTTCCTGCGCCGCGCGCGAAGCCTTGCACCAGGCCGATGTGGTAGAAGCCATGCTGCTGGGCCTGCAGAAAGTGTGGATGAGCGACGACCAGAAGCTGTCGGAGCATCTGCGCAAGCTGGATGACGAAGTGGACGATCTGTACTCCGCCATCAAGTACTACATGACCAAGATTTCCCGTGAGGAGCTGGACGAGCATGAAGGCCGCCGCTGGACGGAAGTCATCAGCTTCACCATCAATATGGAGCAGGTGGGTGACCTGATCGAGCGCGTGCTGCAGGACCTGGAAGACAAGAAGATCAAGAAGGGCCGCCAGTTCTCACAGGCGGGCCTGGAGGAAATCAACCGCCTGCACGAGCATCTGGTCTCCAATCTGCGTCTGGCCATGAGCGTGTTCCTGACCGGCAATGTGCGCGATGCACAGAAGCTGCTGGAAGAAAAAGTACGCTTTCGTGATCTGGAACTGGCCTACTCTGCCACCCACCTGGGCCGCCTGTATGACAACACGGTGCAAAGCATTGAAACCAGCTCGCTGCACATTGACATGATCAGCGACCTCAAGCGCATCAACTCCCTGCTGTGCTCTGTGGCCTACCCCATCCTCGAGCAGGCTGGTGCACTGGCTCCCAGCCGTCTGCGCGAGCAAAAGGGCTGAACCAGCCACTGAACAAAAAAACGCCCACTGAAAAGTGGGCGTTTTTGCTGGCAGCTCAGATCTGCTCTTATGAGTGCGTGGTGTTCACGCCATCCACGATTACGTGGTGTGTGCTGCGTGCACGAGGGTGGATAAAGAAGTGGTCGCTATGGATGGTGTGTGGCTTGATGTGCTCCAGATCCGCATTCAGCTTCTGGCCCTGCTTGTCATGCACGGCATACAGAATGAAAGGAATGGCGGCAACAATCAAAAAGCTCACCACCAGGCTGCTGACGTATACGTCCATGCCATGTGCGCCCGGCAAAGAGCTGGGGGGCACAAAAGAGATCACAAAGGCAAACAGTGAAACCAGGAAGCCCACACCGGCAATCAGCAGCTTGAAGGTCTTGCCTCCAGGCACGTTGAAGGCGCGCTTTTTCTCAGGTTGCTTGCACACCAGGTGCATATAGCCCAGGAAGAGCATGAAGTAGCTGCACAGATAGATCACCACGGTCAGCGACATCGCAATCAGGAAGGAGATGTTGTTGCCGCCCCCTGTGTTGGTGAAGACAATCAGCGCTACGGTGGTAATCACCAGCTGGCTGATCACCAGTGCCACGGGCACACCGTTCTTGTTCACGCGGCTCAGCGCCTTGGGCAACAGACCACGCTGCGCCGTCACCAGCATGCCGCGCGAGGGGCCTACGATCCAGGCAGCAACCTCAGCCAGCACTCCCAGCATCAGCAAGGTAGCAATGATGCGGATGGTCCACTCCACGCCGGGGCCAAACTGGCCAATCAGCACTTCAAAGGCTTGCATCACGCCAGCGGACAGATTGATCTCGGCATGCGGAATGACCGCAGCCACAGACAGACCGCCGATAGAGCTGAGCACAATGGCTGCCGCCATCAGCAAGATGATGGCCAGCGGATAATCACGCCCGGGGTTTTTCATCTCGTTGACGTGGGTGGCCGAAGCTTCCGCGCCCATGTAGCTCAGGATAAAGGCTACAAACACCACCATCGTGCCCAGCTTGGTGAAGTCCGGGAAGAAGCTGGCAGCGTCCATCTTGATCTGCAGTGTTGCACCGCTGGACAGGTAGCTGATAGCCAGCAGCACCAGAATGGCGGCAGGCAGCAAAATACCTGCGAAAAAGCCCAGTTTGGCAATCTTGGCGGTGTACTTGGTCCCCCCGAACTGGGTGAAGGCCAGCAGCCACAGAATCACCAGCCCGCCAATGGTCTTGAGCACGGGGCTGGTATTGAGTTCAGGCCACTTCAAAATGTATGACAGGCACCCCAGCACGAAATACAGCATGGGGATAAAGCCAATGGCAATCTGCAGATAGCCAAAGGTGATGGCAGCAAAGCCCCAGCGCTCGCCGAGCGTGTTGGAGACCCAGGAGAAAACGCCACCTTCTTCCCAGCCTTCTACCGTCGCCATTTCTGCAGAGCACAGGCCCAGTGGCACAAACCACAGCAGCCCGCCCAGCAGTAAGAAGAACACCAGGCTAAAGCCCGAGGTGGCAAAGGTGGGGTATTCATAGACCGCCATCACCATGGATGCGGTGATGGCAAAAAAACCGATCAGACTGAGCTGATTTTTTGCGTTTGATGCTTGCGCTGTGGCCATAAGTCCTCCGCCGGATAAAAAAATGGCATGCCGGGAAGCAATCTCCACAGGCATGCCAGGACTAGCGTTTAACGGTGGCTAAATCCACCTGCTTCCTTTTCCGTCAACGGGTTGGAGACAGGGTGTGCCTTGAAGTACTCCAGCGCACGCTTCATGTCCTCAATCAGCAAGGAGCCCAGATCGCGGCTCACGCCGTGGCGCACCAGAATGCGCTGCACCACCAGGTCTTCACGGTTGGCAGGCATGGAGTAGGCAGGCACCTGCCAGCCGCGGCTGCGCAGGCGGTCCGCGAAGTCATACAGGGTGTAGCCGTTGATGGCATCGGGGTTCTTGAGCGTCCAGGCCAGCGCAGGAATGCCGTGCTTGGGGTTGCCATCAAAGATGATCTTGAAGTCGCCCAGCTTTTCAATTTCCTTGGCCAGATACATGGCGGTGTCATAGCAGGCACCATGCACCTTGGTATAGCCCTCACGGCCCAGGCGCAGGAAGTTGTAGTACTGCGCAATCACCTGGCCACCGGGGCGCGAGAAATTCAGCGCAAAGGTGGGCATATTGCCGCCCAGGTAGTTGACGTTGAAGATCAGCTCTTCGGGCAGATCCTTGGCTTCACGCCAGATCACCCAGCCCACACCCAGTGGTGCCAGACCAAACTTGTGGCCGGAGGAGTTGATGGACTTCACGCGGGGCAGGCGGAAGTCCCATTCAATTTCAGGAGCACAGAAGGGCGCCAGGAAGCCGCCACTGGCGCCGTCCACGTGCATGGGGATGTCCAGACCGGTTTCCTGCTGCAGCTTGTCCAGCGCATCGTGAATCGCTTTGACGGGCTCGTACTGGCAGGTAAAGGTCACGCCCATGGTGGGCACCACGCCGATGGTGTTTTCGTCCACGCGCTTGAGCACTTCGTCCGGATTCATGATCATGCGATCGCCTTCCAGCGGCACTTCGCGGATTTCCACATCAAAGTAGCGCGCAAACTTGTGCCAGCAGATCTGCACGGGGCCGCAGACCATGTTGGGGCGGTCGGTGGACTTGCCCTGCGCTGCGCGCTTCTTGCGCCACTGCCACTTCAGGGCCAGACCACCCAGCATGGCCGCTTCCGAAGAACCGACGGTGGAGCAGCCCAGCGTGGTCTCGGGCGAAGGGGAATTCCACAGGTCCGCCAGCATGTGCACGCAGCGGCTTTCAATTTCCGCGGTCTGGGGGTATTCGTCCTTGTCGATCATGTTCTTGTCGATCGACAAGTCCATGATGGCGCGCGCATAGTCATCCACCCAGGTCTGGCAGAAGGTGGCCAGGTTCTGGCGCGAATTGCCGTCCAGCATCAGCTCGTCACGTACGGCGCTGAACACATTGCGGCCATTGAGCTCGTTTTCTGGAAAACGCTTTTTGGGCAACGACGAGAGCAGCTCTCGCGATGCATAAATATCGTCATTCAGGTTTTGCGCCATCTATTACCTCTCTCTTTCAACATCAAGTTTGCACATAGCAAAGATTTTTTACTACGGCTTGGACTTTGTACCAAACATTCCTTCCAGAGGAACGCCGCAGACGCCAAGAAGGAAAAAAGACTACGCAAGCAACACGCACGAACCGACACTGGACATGAAGAGCCTCGATCATTTCATAGATTCTTTTTAATAAGAAAAAATATTCATGAAAATAAAAAAAGCCGGCATGTCTTCTTGCCGGCTTTTTACATGCCAAAAAAAATGAGACTGGATTAAAGCTCCAGATAATCGCCCAGCACCAATGTTGCCTCCGGTGTAAAACGCCCGGCTTTCAGCCAGGCCAGCAAGGTTTCATGGTCAATGCAGGCAAATTGCTGCACTTCGCCATCCTGGTTGCTGGGCGTCACCTCCTGCGGCACCGTGCCCACAAACCAGTCGATGCGCTCGCGCATATAGGCAGCGCCACCCGGCACCTCATCGCTGGGGCAGGCAAACATCACATGGCCACCATGGCGCAGGTGGAGCAGCTGGGTGACATCCAGCCCAGCCTCTTCCTGGGTTTCACGTGCCAGCGCCTGCTGCAGGCTGTCGCTGGCCGAGACCATGCCGCCCATCAAGGTGTCCCACTTGTCGGGGTGGTTGGCCTTGGTGCTGCTGCGCTGCTGCACCCACATGCGGCCATCCTGCGCCAGACCAATGAGATGTACGGCATGCGTTGCCACACCCAGCACGCGCACCACTCCACGCTCTACCGTCGCCACGCGCTGGCCCTGCGGGGTGCAGACGGCAATCTGCTCATCCCGCCAGGGACCGCTGCGCCCCTGCTCACGCAGCAGCTGTGCCAGCGCATTCAGACCAAAGCTGGCATCAGGGGCTGTCAGGCTCCAGGCATTGCCCAGCCCTGGTGTTTTTTTCTGTGTCAGCGTAATGCGCTGCCCTCGCAGGAAATCGACCCCAACCCGTTCCAGGAAACCCTCTGCGACCGTGCCTATGACCTGCCCGTTCCAAAGCAGGGGCATGCGCGGTTGATCAGGCGGGCGCTGTGCCGCATCTCGGAGTTTTTCCAGCCAATCCATGCTCTTTCCTCGCTCCTTCACACCATCAAAATGGTCGATCCTGTCGTGCGCCGTGCCTCCAATGCCTCGTGGGCCGCACGCACCTCGTCCAGCGCAAAGCGCTGGTCAATATGAATCCTGACCTGACCGCTGCTCACCACGGCAAACAGGTCATCTGCCATGGCCTGTGTCGTCGCACGATCATGGGCGTAGACAAACAGGCTGGGGCGCGTCACATACAGGCCCTTGGCAGCCAGTGCGGCCAGAGATACCGGCGGCACGGGCCCCGAGGCATTGCCAAACGAGACCATCAGCCCAAAGCGGCGCAGGCAGGCGATGGAGCCCTCCCAGGTGTCCTTGCCTACGCTGTCGTAGACCACTTTCACGCCCTGCCCCTGCGTGATCTCCTGCACCCGTGCGGCAAAGTCTTCTGTTCTGTAATTGATAGCGTGTGATGCCCCATTGGCAAGCGCCAGCTGGCATTTTTCATCACTGCCTGCCGTGGCGATCAGCTGCAGCCCCAGGGCCCTGGCCCACTGGCAGGCAATGAGCCCCACACCACCGGCGGCGGCATGGAACAGCACATAGTCCCCAGCCTGCAGGCCCTGCATAGGCTGGCATTGCTTGAGCAGGTATTGCACCGTCATGCCCTTGAGCATCATGGCAGCTGCCGTGTCAAAACAGATGGTGTCAGGCAGCCTGCAGACATGGGTGGCCGACATGACGCGGCGTTCGCAATAACTGCCCGGAGGGTTGCATGCATACGCCACCCGATCTCCTGTTTGAAGATGGGTAACGCCGTCACCTACGGCCTCCACCACGCCCGCAGCTTCCATGCCCAGCTGCAAAGGCAGGGGCAAGCTGTACAGGCCGGAGCGCTGGTAGACATCAATAAAATTCAGCCCCACTGCGTGGTGGCGCAACAAGATTTCTCCCGGACCGGGCTGCCCTGCATCTCGCACCACGAGGTCCATGACCTCGGGGCCGCCGTTGCGCTGTATCTGTACCGCCTTGCTGAGTATCGCTGACATATTTTTTGCCTCCTTATTCTGATGAAACGCTGTCACCTGCATCATCGTGCCACGTTTGGACAGCTGTCTGCGATTTGTCTCCGCTACCATTGCCGGCCATGAGTTCCCCTTTGACTATTGGCACGGCTGCCATGTTGACTTTGGCTCCACTGATGTGGGCTGGCAATGCCATTGTGGGCCGTCTGGTACACGATCTGATTTCCCCCTTCACCCTCAATCTGCTGCGCTGGTGCATTGCCTTTGTCATCCTGCTGCCCTGGGGTGGCTATGTACTACGCAAAAACAGTACCATGTGGAAGTGCTGGAAGCAGTACGCCGTCCTCGGCGTGCTGGGCATTGGCTGCTACAACGCCCTGCTGTATCTGGCACTCAAGACCTCCTCGGCCATCAACGTGACGCTGGTGGGCTCCAGCATGCCCATATGGATGCTGCTCATTGGCCGCATCTGGTTTGGCACGGCCATCAGTGGCCGTCAGGCCGTGGGGGCCCTGCTGTCCGTGCTGGGCGTGGCCGTGGTGCTCAGCCGCGGAGATGTGAACCAGTTGCTGGGGCTGCATCTGGTGCCGGGGGACTGGTTCATCCTGCTGGCCACCATCGTCTGGTCGTTCTACAGCTGGCTGCTGGCGCGCAGCGGCCAGACCATGCAGGGGCAGGAAAGCATTCGCAGCAACTGGGTGGGCTTTCTGATGGCCCAGATGCTGTTTGGCATTGCCTGGTCAGCCCTGATTACCGGCGGAGAGGCAGCCGTGGGCGATCTGGTGTTCGTGCCCAGCTGGCAACTGGCTGCTGCCATGCTGTTCATTGTGATTGGCCCGGCCATTCTGGCCTACCGTTTCTGGGGCGAAGGGGTGCGCCGCGCAGGGCCTGCGACAGCGGGATTTTTTGCGAATCTGATTCCGCTGTTCACCGCCCTGCTTTCCATTCCGGTGCTGGGTGAGGTGCCACAGCTCTACCATGCGCTGGCCTTTGCGCTGATTGTGGGCGGGATTGTGGTCTCGTCCCGCAAATAAGGCAGGCGGCAATCACAGTGCAACAAAAAAGCAGCTTTTCAGCTGCTTTTTCTGTGTGTCCGGGCAGCGCCTCAGAAAGTGCCAGCGTACAGGCCACCGTCAGGCAGGATGTTCTGCCCCGTCATATAGCCTGCCTGCTGGCTGCACAGGAAGGCACAGATGGCACCGAACTCATCGGGCGTGCCAAAGCGCCTGGCAGGAATCTGCGCAGACTGTGCCTTGCGGATGTCCTCCAGCTCCTTGCCACTCTTGGCGGCAGCCGCCTTGAAGGTGGTGGCCAGACGGTCGGTATCGAACTTGCCAGGCAGCAGGTTGTTGATGGTCACGCCCTTGGCGGCAATGCCAGAGCGCGCCAGACCGGCCACAAAGCCTGTCAACCCTGTACGCGCGCCATTGGACAGTCCAAGTATGTCGATCGGCGCCTTCACCGCGCTGGAGGTGATGTTGACGATGCGGCCAAAGCCACGCGCGGCCATGCCATCCACGGTGGCCTTGATCAGCTCAATCGGCGTGAGCATGTTGGCATCCACGGCCTTGATCCAGTCGGCACGCTCCCAGTCACGGAAGTCGCCGGGTGGCGGGCCGCCCGCATTGGTCACCACAATGTCAAAGTCCTTGCCGGGGCCACTGGGTACGCTGAACACGGCGGCGCGGCCTTCTGGCTGCGTGATGTCGCAGGCCACAGTCAGCACCTGTACGCTGGTGTTCAACGCCTGCAGCTGCTCGGCCGCAGCCTGCAGGGCTTCAGCGCCACGGGCGTTGATCACCACATTCACACCTTCCTGCACCAGCGCCTTGGCACAGCCAAAGCCCAGGCCCTTGCTCGCGCCGCAGACCAGCGCCCATTTGCCTGCAATTCCCAGATCCATTGCTTATCTCCTCTTTGTACTTGCTAGCGTCTACCTGACAACGCCTGGCTTCTTGGCCCAGCGCGTAAACACAAAAATGCCCACCATGACCAGGCTGGTGCCTGCAAACATCCAGACATTCAGCTGCTCATCGAGCAGCCACACGCCCATCAAGATGGTGGACAGCGGGCCAATCATGCCGGTCTGCGCCGTCATGCCGGGGCCGATGCGCTCAATCGCCATCATGACCATGAGCACCGGCGCTACCGTGCAGGCCGTGGAATTGAGCGCGGACAGCCACAGCACCTCGGGCGCCACTGCCATGGCCGAGATGGGATGGGTCAGCAAAAACTGTGCAATGCAGAAAAAGCAGGCCACGCTGGAGGCCAGACCCACCAGCCGCAGCGAGCCCAGGCGCTTGACCATCTCGCCGCTGTAGACCATGTAGATGGCATAGCTCACGGCACTGGCAAACACCAGCAGCGTGCCCCAGATGGCATCACTGCCCTGCGCGCCCACCTCATGCCCAAAGACCAGCAGCACGCCGACAAACTGCATCCAGGTAATGCCGCGCTTGTAGACCACCCAGCCAAAGAGCACGACCAGGGTGGGGTTGAGGTAGAGAATCAGCCGCTCCAGCGCCGCTGTGATGTAGGCCAACCCGGCAAAGTCCAGATAGCTGGCCAGGTAGTAGCCACTAAAGCCCAGCCCCAGCACGCCCAGCCAGTCCTTGCGTGTGAGTGCTGCCTGCCCGCGCCCGGCCCACCATGCCATGAGCAAAAAGATGGGCAGCGCAAACAGCATGCGGTACATGAGCAGCGTGACCGCATCCACCCCATAGCGATAGGCCAGCTTGACGATGATGGCCTTGCCACTGAAGGCAATCGCCCCCAGCACCGCCAGCGTCAGGCCTAGCGCTACCCCTTTAGGAGCTTTTTGCGCTGGTGGATTCTGGATTTCAGACACTTTTATATTGAAAACCTAGATAAATCAAACGCAAGGCGCTATTGTTTTAAAGAATCACTCAGTGCTTGCCACCAAACAGCTTGTGATGCAGGCGGCGCAGCGACCACCAGACACTGAAAGCCACCACGGGAATGGCCACAGCCGCCGTGATCTCAGGAGAGAGCGGCCAGCCCAGCTTCTGCGCGCCCTTGCTCAGATAAGTAATCAGCCCCGTGATGTAGTAGGTGATGGCCGCTACAGACAGGCCTTCCACCGTGGACTGCAGCTTCAGCTGCGTGCCCTGCCGGTCGTTCATGGTGGCCAGAATTTCCTGGTTGCTTTGCTGCTGCTCGATTTCCACGCGCGTGCGCAGCAGATTGCTCACCCGCGAGACACGCTGCGACAGGGCATTCTGGCGGTGCACAGCCCACTCGCAGGTACTGCGTGCGGGCGAGAGGCGCCGCTCCATGAACTCCTGAATCGTCAGCAGGCCAGACAGGCGCTCTTCGCGCAAGTCCTGAATGCGCTTGTCCACCAGCTCAAAGTAGGCCTTGCTGGCAGAAAAGCGCGAATGGGTGGCGGCATATTCGCTCTCCACCTGCCCCGCCAGCCGCGTCAGGTGATCCAGCAGCGCAGGCTCGGCATCGCGATCCGCCTCGCGGATGGCATTGGCCAGCTCAGCCAGTTCTTTTTCTGCAGCGCCCAGCACACTGGCGGCCTTGCGCGCAGCAGGCAGGCCCAGCAAGGCAGCCATGCGGTAGGTTTCAATCTCCAGCAGGCGCTGCACCAGACGGCCCATCCGGCGTGCGCTGATGCTGTCTGAAGGCTTGACCAGCATGCGCGAATAGCCATCGGCATGGATGGCAAAGTCGGTGCAGACCTCGGTATGCCCCGCATGCACGGCCGCGCCCGCCAGCGTGTCTGCATTGAGCATTTGCTGCACCAGATGCTTCATGCCCTTGCCTTCGCACTGCGCATCCTTGACGATCCACAGGTGAATGCTGCTCAGGCACTCGCCAGGCAGGTTGCGGAGCCACTGCTGCGGCACCTCTTCCATGGCTGTGAGCGGTGCACGCGTATCCAGCGGTGCATCGGCAGGCAGTGGCACCATGAAGGTCCAGCTGACAAACTCGGTATGCAGCTCCCAACGCAGGCGAAAAGTGCCCAGATCTACACGCAGGTGCGTGCAGTCTGCATCCGGCCCCGTGCAGTGGTGGTCGTGCAGCAAAGCTGCCAGATGCGCACGACTGGCCTCACGCTGCGCCGGGTCTGCCAGCATCACCACATGGGCAATGGCGGCCGGGCCTTCAATGGCTTCGGCAGGCCGGGCATGGACTTCGTTGTGCAGCAGCGCACGCAGGGGGTGCTGTTGGGGATGCGAAAGAACGGACATAAGCGGAGAAAAACGATCAGCACATATTGTGCGGCGAACCATGACTGCCCCGCTCCACACGATTGCAGTAGCCCCATATCGCCATCATGGGCACATGAAAAAGCCCCGCCGTGGCGGGGCTCAGTCACTGTGCGGGAGCAGGCTTAGAAAGTTTCCCACTCATCGTCCCCAGCGGGGCGCTGCGGGGATGCAGCAGGCGCTTTCACCACAGAGCGTGCACCTTGGCCGGAGACAGCACCGCCGCAGACTTGGCTGGCGTGCTGGGGGCCACAGACTGGCGCAGCACAGGTTCCGTACGTGACGCAGTGGGCACCGCTGGCTTGGTGGGCTGCATGCCACCACCCAGGTCGAATGCGGCCAGGGCCTGCTTCAGGCGCTGCGCCTGGTCGTGCATGGCGTTGACTGCAGCGCTGGACTCTTCCACCAGTGCGGCGTTCTGCTGGGTCATCTGGTCCAGATTGCCCACGGAGAAGTGGCCCCGGTTTTTTGCACAAGTAGCTAAGCGAGATCTCTATCCGTAAAAATGGTCTGGCAACAGGCCGAACCTGGA
>ERZ1034798.37-NODE-37-length-28245-cov-4.758744_pt1 | contig 28245 bp, 33 predicted proteins | sample MGYA00520690_ERZ1034798 | MGnify/ENA primary metagenome ERZ1034798 (study PRJEB33766, sample SAMN09781682) | gut metagenome | biome: gut microbiome | host: Homo sapiens | place: Madagascar | study: EMG produced TPA metagenomics assembly of the PRJNA485056 data set...
AATAGTTCCTTTCTCAATTTTTTCCATAATTCTCTTTTTATTTTAAAGTTATTCACTAAAGTAGTGTAGAGTATAAATTCTACACTCTACACTACTAGTTAATTTACCATTCACCTTTCAAGGTAGCAATGAGTTCTTCTCTTACATAAGCAGGAAGTTCTACACCATAAGCCTCATCAGTAAACTTACCTAGTGTGAGTACAAAGGTGTTAGTTACCTCATTAACAGTGCCTACTGTAAAGTTTACACTATCTATAGGGATAACCTCTCCCTCTTTAGGTACAGCATAACCATTAAATTCTACCATATCACCCTGAAAGCAAGCTGTACCATTCAATGGGTCATCAAAATGTTGTACCATAAAGTCTCTCAATTCATCACAGCCATTAAGAGGCTTAAGTGTTGGAATGTTATTTTCAAACATAATATTTTTGTTTTAAGTTTTTTTGCTGGTTGTTATATATTGTGTTTTACACCTAAAACTTATCAAACACCTCTGTGTATTGAATATACTGTAATCGAGAGATAACATAATAAATAGGCTCTGTTATCCTACCACCTCCTTACCTAAGCGGACTTCACTTCTATACAGTATTTTATAAGAAACTGGTGCCCTCAACAACTTGGGAAGTTATTAAGTTTTTTATTTAAGATATGTCTATTTAATCTGCCAATCCCTCCTGCCCATTATAAGGCAGAAGGAGTAAGCAGCTTTCCATGAGTCAAATGTTTTAAGCCATGCACCTGTAGTGTCATAAACTCTGTATTTCTTGTTCATATAGTAAAAACAGTTATGTATTTATGATGTTGTGATAAATATTGGAGGATAAAATCGTGAAATATTGAGAGTGTGGTTTAAAACCACATCTCCCAACTATATCCACTTTCTATCTTCTTGATTTACAAAGACATAGACTAAAATGCTTACAAATCTCTTTACTTACGTATAAGGGAAAATAGCGTAGAATGTATGCACTTTTGTCCATAATTTTTTATTTATTTGTATCAGTGAAAACAGTTATTAATTTTGCTTCCCACATAGAAACCTTAAAAACAAAAGCCCAACACCCTTTCGGGTATTGAGCTTTGTATGAGAGTGGTTTACCACTCAAACTCAAGGTCTGACTTCTCGCTTGAGTCAGGCATCTGTGCCTTCCAACCATAGTCAGGGTCAAAGACTACATCTGCCTTAGCTAAGGCGGATTTATCTTCTTTCGTCTTCTCAACGATACTCTTGCTGAGTGTTACGAAGTTGAAGCCATTGACGGATTTGCTCAGTCTGGCATACTGGATGTGTTCCTCGCTATCATCGTAGCAGGAAGCTGACTTGCGAAGATCAGGTTTACCTGTTTCCTTCGCTACTTCTGAAAACCATTGTTTGAATGTCATAGTTTCTCGGGTTTTGAGTTTAACAATATGTGATTTAGTCACCACAGGGGGTAACACCCCCCATGGGCCACGCCCAGGGGGAGGTATTGGCTTCCTATCCTCACCTCATACCAATATACAAAATTTTTAAAAAAATTAAAATTTTTCCTTAGCCTCTTGCATATATCAAATATTTTTATTACCTTTGCTCCCACTAGGACATAACAAGTACTAGCAGATATAACCAACCTATTAGAGTTGAAGAGGTTAAGATAGTTGAGAAGTCTCCAAGCCAACATGGGAAAGTAAAGGATACCATAAGTAGGGCAGAGGTAATTGGAGCTCGAGATAACTAAGAGAAGAACTAATAATATATAAACGCCTTCAATGCTATCTTAATACTATACCGGAGAGCTTAATTGGTGAATTGCTCTAGGTCTCTTTATATTCTTACTTAAACAGGTTGTTATGTTAGCTAGGAATCAAGATAACTATGAAGTATAAAAACAGAACAATTAAGGTATTCAATTCTTCCTATAGGATACTTTATGTCAATGACATTAAGTCAGAGAACCCTGATAGAACTACTATGGGAGAAACTAACTTCACTAGTAGAACAATAAAGATTAGAGTATTGGATGAGAAAGGACATCCTATACCAAGACAGGAATTGGAAATATGTCTATTACATGAACTGTTTCATGCAATATTGACAGAGGGTCAGTACCTGTCATGTACAGATGATGAGCCACTTGTAGAATGGCTGGCAAGATGTACTAAACACTTACTGGACCAAAAAGTTCTTAATATAGAACAAGCTAAAGATACTAAGGAAAAATAATTCAGTAAAGATTTGCATATGTCAAAAATTTTACTTACCTTTGCACCATAATTCATATATCACTGCCACTTGGTGTAATGGTAACACATCAGTTTTTGGCACTGAGTTTAGAGGTTCAACCCCTCTAGTGGCAACAAATGCTCCCTTAGTATAAAGGATAATGCAATAGTCTTCTAAACTATGAATAAAGGTTCGATTCCTTTAGGGAGTACAAAATTGTTTGTAATAGTCTAAATTTTGATGCAAAGTAACGAAGAATTCATTAACCTGCCCAGCCTGAGAAGGTGCAAGTAGGGTGCATGATGCCTTAGAGTAATTGGTCAACTCGTCACTCTTTCAAGGTGAAGATTATGGGTTCAAGTCCCATAGGCATTACATATATAGCTCATGAAGTGTAATGGTTTTGCATATCACACTGTCAATGTGAGGGAAGGGGTTCAATTCCCCCATGGGCTGCTGGTTATGTAACAAAGGCTCAGAGGAGCCGACTGGAAGTTTAATCTATCAGGGATAGAAGCAGTCTTGAAAACTGAATGCTCATGTGAAAGTGGGTGGGGTTCGAGTCCTCAGGCTTCCTCTATGATAACAATTCTAAGAAAAGAAGGGTGGGTACTCAACCCTAATGATAAAGTAGTCAACTCAATACTTAAGAGAGTTGAACAGAACAATGGATTATGTCCCTGTCAGAATGATTCTGAGGACAAGCACTGCCCATGTTCTAATTACAGAGTACTAGACCACTGTTGCTGTGGTCTATATAAGAAACTTGGAGAGTAAATTTACATATAGTAGTAGCTCAATTGGCAGAGTCCTAGGTTTGGGACCTAGATGTTGGAGGTTCGAGTCCTTTCTACTATACTAAATGGGCTTTTAGTTAAGCTGGCTATAACACCTGCCTTGCAAGCAGGAGTCCTGGGTTCAAGTCCCAGTTAGTCCACTTTGTTTTTCTTGTTTTCATAAAATGTATGACCGTTGTTAGTCCCTCTTTTCGGTAGTTAGAGGCTAAAGAAACTGCCCATTTTGGGATATAGCTCGAAGGTCGAGCGTGAGACTGTTAATCTCTTGGTGAGAGTTCGATTCTCTCTATCCCAGCATAATAAAGAGAATAGTACTAGTGTAAGACTCAACGTAACTTAAAGGCTTTGTGAAATATAATGTAAGTTTAGTCCTTTTGAATGTCGTATTATTCATCCTAGCTACAGGGAATGGTTAAAGGTAGCATACATTGGTGTAGCTCAATGGTAGAGCAGTAGTCTCCAAAACTACAGGTTGTAGGTTCAAGTCCTGCCACCTTTGCCATACTGGGATATAGCTTAGATGGTCAAAGCATCTGACTGATATTCAGAGGACCGTAGGTTCAAGTCCTACTATCCCAACTGTGTTGTTAGCTTATAGGTAAAGTGTCTCACTGTGGATGAGAAGAAGAGGGTTCGAGTCCCCACAACACCCCTGCTCATGAGTGGCATGGTAGTCCCTGGGATGGTTTTCAAACTACTATGTCTAATTAACCCCCTTACAAGTTCTTTGTAAGGCTCAGCCTGCTTAATAGCAGGCTTTATGTCTCCTTAGCCAAGTTGGTAAGGCAAGGGTCTGCAAAACCCTCATCATTGGTTCAAGTCCAATAGGAGACTCTAATAGAGGATGCGGTGTGAATCCTTTCCTAAGGTGAAGTAGTCTAACTTAGGTATGACTACAAGGAGACAACCTCTATAAAAACACCGCGCCACTTCCTATAGCTTAATGGTAGAGCTCCTGACTTTTAATCAGAAGGTTCTAGGTTCGAGTCCTAGTAGGAAGACATAACATTTTTAACTCCAAATTAATAAAGTGTTATGAGAGTACTTAGTTTTATTAAGAAAGCAGCTAAAGCTTATTTCAGAGTAGCTGCTAAGAACTATTCCATAAGGTGTACAGGAGATGTATTCATTCCTGCTCCTTAAGGATAGTTCCTCTTCTTTTACCTTATTAGATTAAATGATATGGGAGCATCGCATAGTGGCAATTGCAGCTGACTGTAAATCAGCCCTCATTAGAGTTCATAGGTTCGAGTCCTCTTGCTCCCACTATTAAAATATGGAAACTTGGTGTAGTTGGTTTGTCACGCAAGATTGAAGCTCTTGAGGCTGAGGTTCGATTCCTTGAGTTTCCACTAAATTTTATGATATGACTACATTAAAATTAGGTAGTAGAGGTAATGAAGTAAAGACTCTACAGAGTAAGTTAAATCTTATAGCTGATGGCATCTTTGGTCCTATAACTGAAGAGGTGGTTAAGGATTTCCAGAAGAAGAATGGTCTTACTGCTGATGGAGTAGTTGGTCCTAGTACATGGGATAAACTGGGAGTTACTAATAGCAGGTATATCAATGAGATTATTGTACATTGTAGTGCTACTGCTGAAGGTAAAGACTTTACAGTGGCTGATATAAAGAAGTGGCACTTGGCAAGAGGATTCTCTGACATAGGTTACCATTATGTAATATATAGAGATGGTTCCATAAATAAGGGTAGGGATGAATCAAAGATTGGTGCACATTGTACAGGTCATAACTCACACTCTATTGGAGTATGTTACATTGGAGGATGTGCTTCTGATGGCAAGACTCCCAAAGACACAAGGACTGCTGCTCAGAAAGCTGCTCTAGTAAAGCTGCTTAAAGAATTAAGGGTCAAGTACCCCAATGCCAAGATTTATCCCCACTACAAGTTTGCCAATAAAGCTTGTCCTTCATTTAATGCAGAAGAAGAATATAAGAATATATGATAGAAGAATGGAGAATTATAAGCAGATTCCCAAAATATGAAGTATCAAACCTTGGAAGAGTCAGGAAAACAAGCACTAACAAGCTTCTATCCTTGAAGAGTTATACAACTGGGTATAAGCAGGTAATAATCCAAGAAAATAATAAGAAATATTACCTATATGTACATCGGTTAGTGGCAGAGGCTTTCATTGATAATCCTAACGATTATCCTTATATAAATCATAAGGATGAAGACAAGACTAATAACAATGTAAATAATCTTGAATGGTGTACTCCCAGATATAATGCTAACTATGGAACATGCAAGGAAAGAATGAGCCTTGCCCATCAGAAGAGAGTAAAGCAATATACTAAGGATGGCAGATTAGTTAGAGAATGGGATAGTTATTCAGAGGCTGAGCAAGCCTTAGGGATGACACAAGGAGATATTTCTAAGTATGTTAATTCGAAGTTTCACTGGGAACCGGTACTATAACATATGATGCCCCATTGGTGGAATGGTAGACACGTATGCCTTAGGAGCATATGCCACATGGTGTGTAGGTTCGAGTCCTACATGGGGTACTATGAAGAGGTATTATTAGTTATCTTTCCTTCTCTTCACTTTTATTTGCATTCATCTTAAAAATAATCATCAAATTATTTGGTAGTTTTAAATATTTTACTTAACTTTGCATTATCAAACTAAGAGATGCTTCCTTAGTTCAGTTGGTAGAACTACTGTTTTGTACTCAGTATGTCAGGGGTTCGAGTCCTCTAGGAAGCTCAACTAAATGCAGATATAGCACAATGGTTAGTGCTCTAGTCTTCCAAACTAGAGATGTGAGTTCGATTCTCATTATCTGCTCTATTCTGTGGGATGTTAGCAGCGGTAGCTAGTCAGCCTCATAAGCTGAAGGTCGGGAGTTCGAATCTCCCTCCCGCAACTAAATTTAAAAAATATATGGGAGAAGTTATGGTTAATAATGGCAAGATAATGACTGCTGCTGAAGCACAGACTATCAGAGAGTTAGTTGACCTTGTCAATGACTGCAAGATACCTAGGGAGGATGTTGTCTCAATTCTTCCCTCGAAAGAAGGTTATATAATGGTTTACTACTATTGAACAATATGGGAGAGAATAAGGAAGAGAAAATAAAAGAACTTATGCTGCTTAGATTCGAGGCAGTATCAAAGTTCAAATCAGTCAAGAGGGCTTGGAGAAGAGGTCATATCTCAGACTATGGGTTTATCTACCCAAAGAGACCTTTCAACAATAGGACTTCAAAAAAGAATACAAGGCCCTTTAATGAACTTAGAAAGGTAATATATGGGCAACTCAGAAGTAAAGACAGAATCGCACAATGACTATAATGAAGAACCAGTCTTCTACTGTAAGCATTGTCTGTCCCTCAAAATAAGGGATGCAGGTCTTCCTGACCTACTTTACTGTGATGATTGTGGCTCAGCTGACATCTATTCAACAAGCATAGAAGAGTGGGAGAAGCTCTATATTGAGAGACATGGGTTTAGATTTTTAGATAAAAACTACAATATAAAATAAAATGGAAGAGGATAAAATGGAAGAGAAAAAGGACGTGGCTGAACAGCCAACAAGATTTACTTATGAACAGCTTGAACAGATTGCAGGCAATCTAAGCACTCAGGTACAGCAGTTGAGTGCTAGGCTTCAAGAAGCTAATATGTTCAACATGTTCAAGAGGCTTGACTATTGCTTTAAAGTAGTTGAAGTAGCTTCTACCCTTTCTGCTACTATGTTCAGTCCTGGCTTTGTCGAAAAATGTGCAAAGGAGATTGAGGAACTCATGACTCCTCCTGCATCTGTAGAAGAAGAGACAAAAAAAGAGTAAAGGATATGATGGGGAAGATGAACAATGTGATTAGAATCCCCACTTCAATAAGCACAAGTTTCTTTAGGTTTTGGTTTGAGTTCCTTAGACCTTTTCATAACCTCACTGACAGAGAGATGCAGGTAGCCTCCTCATTACTCAAGAGGAGATATGAGCTTAGCAAAGTCATACAGGATGAAGTTATTCTTGATAAGGTTGTGATGAGTGAAGACACAAAGAAAGTGGTGAGAGAGGAATGTAATATCTCTCTCCCTCACTTTCAAGTAATAATGGGAAAACTCAGAAAGAACAAGGTCATCCTTGATGGCAGAATCAATCCAAGATTCATACCTAATCTTACAGAGGAACAGGGTTCTTTCAGATTACTTCTTAACTTTGAACTCAACTGATGGATTATAACAGCCTTGTAACTCAAGTATCTAAAGAACTGAACTTGCCATTTAGAGTGGTGGATAAAGTGTATAAATCTTATTGGAGGTCAATAAGAAACACTATTCAGGCATTTCCTCTCAAAGATGATATATCAGAGGAGGAGTTCCAGAAACTAAGAACAAATTTCAATATACCTTCTCTTGGCAAGCTATCATGTACTTATGATAGAGTTAAAAGGGTAAAGGAAAGATACAGATACATAAAAAATTTAAGGGAGAAAACGTGATTAAAGTAAAGAAAATAAAGCCAATGTTCACCGCCCTTATAACTACCATGGACCTCTATGAGGTGGATGGTGTTACCAAAGGAGGTTTGATTGATTCAACAAAGCAGAAAGGCACTGTAAAGGAATACCAGAAGGTAGTTGCAGTAGGAGATTCAGTCAGAGGCATCAAGGTAGGTGACTTGGTATGTATAGATGCAACAAGATTTGCAGTAAGAAAACATAAGGACAATTCAATAAAGACTGACATTGAGGGGGGCAACCCAATCCTTGAATACAGGTTTGACATTGTAGAGATGGATGGTAAGAACTATATGCTTCTTCAGGATAGGGACATTCAATTTATCATAGAGGAATATGAGGAAGTTGAGGGACCCAAGCAATCCAGTCTTGTACAACCTCCTTCAATCATTGTTTAATAATATAAGCCTGTATGGATTAAGTTTCATACAGGCTATTTTTTTTATCGAAACTATTTAGATATGAAACTATTCAGATACGAAGGATATAAAATAACTATTTCTGAGGAAGCACTAGTACTTGCTCCTTTCAAGAGGATATGGACTAGAGATAAAAGTACCAGCAAGAACAGAGCTATATCAGAGTTAGGCTTCATCTACTTTATGGCTGACCCAAGAAGTGACTATCAGTACATTATAGATGAGGAAAGCAGAAAGACTTCCATTAAGGAAGGAGAAGGTCTCCCTAGTGACTGGGAACCTGATAATCTTGTACTTGAGGCAATGGAGTTTTATAAAACCTTCAAGCCTGCATCTGCACTACTTCTTGAGGATACAAGAGTAGCAGTAGATAAACTTAGGACTCTATTAAGAGAGATTGACCTTGGTGCAGTTGATGACAAGGGTAAGCCTATATATACCCTCAATACCATTACAGCTACTATCAAGCAGATTCCTTCTCTTGTAAAAGACCTTAATGAGGCTGAGGCAGCTATTGCCAAGGAGATTGCACAAAGCAACAAGGTAAGAGGTACACAGGAAAAGGCAATGTATGAAGACTTGTAATATGATACTTGAAGACATAATTGAATCATTAAATAAGTATGTGGAGAGCAGAAGATATAATGATGAGAAGTGTGCAAGGGCTATTGAACACTTTGTGCTTCATAAATCTATAACTCCTGCCCCTACATTCAAGACATATAAGGTACTTGAATATACTCTGTGGGTAGTAAAAGGAAGTGACAAGTACAGATTTTTTACTAAGAAACTCACAGTTAAGATTCCTACTGACTATGAAGAACTTGTCATAAAGGACTTTGAGATGGGCTTCCTTACAGACCTATTTAAGGCACTCTTCGATACTAAGTCCTTGAATAATAAAGATAGAACAATTCTTGAAGATGTAATCTATGGAGAATACCCCAGCTGTTGTAATGAATGAGTACCAGACCCCCTTGACTGATGAACTCCTTGGGTCTTTACCTGAGGAGGTCAAGGAGGAATTACTGGAAACTATGAATAGTGTACCTTTGATAAAGAGGCTTATATCTCCTGCAAGGAAATATGCCAAGGATAGACCAAGGGATGAACAGGGAAAAATTATAGTAGACCTTGCCAACCCACATATACTTGAGAATATGGACTATTTCAGACAGCCAGCACTTCACTTTATGAAGCATGGTTGCTATACATTCCTTAAGCCTAACTCCAATCCTAATAGTGAGTATAGAAAGCACTGGGATGAGGAGGTAAGAAGATGCAGGGAAGGTTACATAAGGGAAAGTGATGGGGAGTGGGTTACAGGTTTTCTGTATTGGTTTCTTAATTATTGTCCTATGATGGTCAACAAGGTAATTCCTGGCACAAGGAAAGCTGTCAGAGTTGAGTCCTTCCCATTCTTCTTTGAGGGTATTTATTGGAGGTTCCACTATCTTCATCAGGCAAGAGAGGCTGGTAAACATGCTATAGAACTTGCAAAGAGAGGTTGTGCAAAATCTTATAGCCTTGCAAGCATTATGTCCCATAACTTGATACTTGGTGAATCATCTGAAGTAAAGAGAAGAGTTATCACTGTACTTACTGCTTATCAGAAGGAGTATCTTAGTGATTCTAAGGATGGTACACTTTCAAAGTTCAAACCAGGAATCAACTTCTCTTTCAAGAATACTCCTTTCCCTAGACTTATGCTTAAGAACTCTCCTAATGAGATGGCATGGCAGATGGGCTACAAGGATGAGTTTGGTATTGAAAGTGGTTCATTGAATCAAGTACTGGCTGTATCTGCAAAGGATGACTCAGAGAAGTTAAGAGGTAAGAGAGGTTGGATTCTATTCGAGGAGATGGGTTCTTTCAAGGGACTTCTGTCTTTGTATGATATTACAAGAAAATCTGTAGAGGATGGTGACTATACCTTTGCAACTATGTATCTTGTAGGTACCGCCGCTGAAGATGAATCTGATTTCAGTTCAGCAAAAACTCTTCTCTATAATCCAGATGGTTATAATATTCTCGCCATTGAGAATGTCTATGACAGACCAAAGCAAGGAAAGCCTACATTTGGATTCTTCTTTCCCTCCTATGTGAACAGGGCAGGTTGTTACAATAGAGATGGTGTATCTGATGTGACAAAGGCTCTCATAGAGATTCTTCTTGCAAGACATAAGGCAAAGTATTCTGCTGACCCTAAGTCAGTATTAAGAGTTATTGCAGAGGACCCTATTACTCCAGCAGAGGCTATTATAAAAGTAAAAGCTGCATACTTTCCTACAGTAGCTCTTACTGAAAGGCTTGCACAACTTGATTCTGACCCTCATGCTTTTGATGATGTCTACATTGGAAACCTTACTTTGACAAGTGGTAATAAGGTTGAATTCAGGATAAGTAATGATATACCTATTAGAAAGTATGGAGTTGACAACTCTACAGTAGGTGCTCTTGAGATATTCGAGATGCCAGAGAAACAAGCTAATGGAGAGGACTTTAATTTAAGGTATATCATAGGTCATGACCCTGTTGATAATGACCAGGCTGAGTCCTCCTCACTCTCTTCAACCTTTGTACTTGACCTATTCACTGACAGAATTGTGGCAGAATACACTGGCAGACAGGCATTTGCAGAAGATAACTATGAGATAGTGAGACTTCTTTGTCTGTTCTATAATGCAAAGTGTATGTATGAATCAAATAAAAAGGGTATTTATGCCTACTTTAGTAGGATGCAATGTACACATTTATTAGCAGATACTCCTGAATATCTTAGAGATAAACAGATGATTAAGTACTCTGCTTTTGGTTCAAATGCAAAGGGTATCAATGCAAGTGCAGCAATCAACAACTATGCCAATAATCTTATAAGAGACTGGTTACTTCAGCCAGTTCCAACTGTAATAAAGGAGAATGGAGAAGAGAAGGAGACCAACATACCAAGGCTCTATTCTTTAAGGAATAGGGCACTTCTCGAGGAGTTAATCTCTTATACTCCCGAACTTAATGTGGATAGAATCAGAGCATTAGGTATGGTTATGCTATATAGACAGGAAAAGATTATTCTTTATAGAGACAATCTTAATGCTAAGTCACAAGAAGAAGCCAGCAGCTCATACTTAGGCAATGACTCCTTCTTTCAAAGGAACTATACACAAGGTAATATACAGTAAATTTAGCAAAATAGAGTTTCAAGACTTAATATTTTACTTATGGACTTGCACAAGTTAAATGTTTTATGTATCTTTGTACCACATTTAAGTTGAAGAATATATGAGTGATTTCACAAATTTACCTCCACAACAACTACCTTTCTCCAGGAAGAATAAGGCCTGGAGAAAGAAGCACCTCGACTGGGCTGACTCTAAGACATTTTTCAACTATTCTTTGGTGAGGAAGAGTGTGATACATAAGAAAATTAACTACGATTTGCTTAATGGTAAATTACACATGAGCGACCTTGCAATGATATTGAATCCTGATAATATAAAGGCAGGTTATGTACCTGAAAGGATTCAACATTACCCTATAATGAATAGTAAGCTGAATGTTCTTGGAGGAGAGGAGCTCAAGAGAGTGTTTGACTACAAGGTAGTTGTAACTAATCCTAATGCTATCTCTGAGATTGAGAACAACAAGAAGCAGGAACTTCTTACAAGAGTTCAGCAATTACTGTCTGAAGAGACTCAGACAGAGGAAGAGTTTAATGCAGAGCTGGAGAAGCTTAATGACTTCTTTACATTTGAGTGGCAGGATATGAGAGAGGTTCGGGCTAATGCCCTCCTTAATCACTACTCCAAAGAGCTTAATTTCCCTATTCTCTTTAATCGGGGTTTTAATGATGCAATGGCAGTAGGTGAGGAGATTTACCAATGTGATATTGTAGGTGGAGAACCAATTATAGAGAGACTTAATCCTCTTAAGGTAAGAGTCTTCAAGTCAGGTTACAGCAACAAGATTGAGGATGCTGATATGATTGTACTTGAGGATTACTGGAGTCCTGGAAAAATTATAGATACCTATTATGATGTCCTTACAAAGAAGGACATGGAATATATAGAGAAGATGCCTAACCATACAGACCAGGTTACTGATTCTATGGATAACATAGATGACAGAATGGGTTTTGTAAATGGGCATATGGTAGGAGAGGAATTTACCTCGCAGGAAGGTTTCTTTTGGGACCCTATAGGAATGACAGACGGTGTAGGTACCTCACTTCTTCCCTTTGATGTAGCAGGAAACATCAGGGTGCTGAGGGTATACTGGAAGTCAAGAAGAAGAATTAAGAAAGTAAAGTCTTATGACCCACAAACAGGTGAGGAAGTATTCAATCTCTATCCTGAGACCTATGTCATAGATAAGGATAAAGGTGAAGAGGAAAAAATACTTTACGTCAATGAGGCGTGGGAAGGAACTAAGATAGGAAATGATATTTATGTCAATATGAGGCCAAGAGTTGTCCAATATAACAGACTATCTAATCCTTCAAGATGTCACTTCGGTATTATAGGTTCAATCTATAATCTCAATGATGACAAGCCTTTTTCTCTTGTTGACATGATGAAACCTTATAACTATCTCTATGACACAATCCATGACAGGCTCAATAAGCTTATTTCAAGGAACTGGGGTATGCTTATTAATCTTGACCTTGCCAAGGTTCCTAAAGGATGGGAGATAGACAAGTGGATGTACTTTGCCAAAACTAATGGTATTGTGGTTACAGACTCCTTTAAGGAAGGTAATTTCGGTGCAGCTACAGGTAAACTCGCAGGTGCCCTCAACAATGCAAGTTCAGGGGTTATCAATGCTGAACTTGGCAATACTATACAGCAGTATACCAATCTTCTTGAGTTCATCAAGATGGAGATGTCCGATGTGTCAGGTATTTCAAAGCAGAGAGAGGGTCAGATAAGTAACAGAGAAACTGTTGGAGGTGTTGAGAGAGCTACACTGCAATCCTCCTATATAACAGAGTGGCTGTTTTTAACTCATGATGATGTCAAGAGGAGGTCTCTTGAGGCATTCCTTGAGACAGCAAAGATAGCTCTTAAGGGTAGAAGCAAGAAGTTTCAGTATATACTTTCTGACAACTCCAGCAAAGTCATGATTATTGATGGAGATGAGTTCTCTGAGAATGATTATGGTCTTGTAGTTGATAACAGTAATGGAACACAGGAACTCAAGCAGAAGCTAGATATGCTTGCTCAGGCAGCATTGCAGAATCAGACCCTTACCTTCTCTACTATAATGAAGCTTTACAATAGTTCTTCTCTTGCAGAGAAACAGAGAATGGTTGAGAAGAATGAGCAAGACTTGGTTCAGAGACAACAGGAAGCTCAACAACAGCAGACACAGTTACAGCAACAGCAAATGCAAGCTGAAGCTCAAGCCAAGGAAGCTGACATGCAACTTAAGGACCAGATGAACCAGAGGGACAATGAAACTAAAATTATTGTTGCTACAATATCTGCTCAGTCATCTAAGACTGATGATGGTATTCAGGAACCTGAGTTCTCTGAAGAAGCAAAGGCTAAACTTATGGAAAATATGAGACAATTTGATGCTAAAATGAAATTGGAAAGAGATAAATTGGCAGAGGAGAAGATTAAGAGGGAAGAGGAAATGAGTATTAAGAGACAAAGTTTAAAACATAAAAATAGACAACAATGATAAAATATTCAGGTATTTATGAATCTTCCACTCCTCCTACAAGTACTAAAGCATTGTGGGTAGATGGAGGTATCCTTAAGATTTATAAAAACGGAAGTTGGAGACCAGTAGACGACCCTAAGTCTAAGCTTATTATAGATTCTGTTTTAAAGGCAGGTTCAACAAACCCAGTAGAGAATGGGGCTATATATAATAGATTTCTCGGCGTTGACAAAGATATTAAAACAAATAGCAAAAAGATATATGATGGGACACTCTTATCAGGTCTTGGAGATACAACAGATGTGGCAGAAATAAAAAAAGCTTTTACTCCTAAAGGTTATGCTCAACCAGTGATACCAGATACTGGAGATATTGCACGAGAGGTAGAAGATTTAATTATTTTTAGCAGTGTACAAGAAGATGAATTTTATGTGTATGTATATGGTCCTCAATATACCAATTTTATTACAGTAGTGCAGTGTAATAAAAATTTTACTAAAGCTAGTACTCTTCACTCTGCTATAAGAATGTATGAATATCAGTATAATGGAGGTGCCCTTTTAGATACTAAGATTACTACACCTTCTGATATTAAATTGTTATATACTCCTGTAGACACTCTTTTGGGTTATAGTAGTGCTTATGGTGCTGAGCCTCCTAAAATAGGAGATACTATATATATGCCTACTAAAACTTCCGAGACTTCTATCAAAGGTATAGTAGTAGATGCTGTTGAAACAAATAACACCTATATAACAAGATGGTTTTGTGATGGTAAATTATATGAAGCTGAAGTAACAAAAGATTTTACTAGCATTCCAAAATATGGTAAGGTTATTTGCGACACAACTTCCGGCACACTCCGTGACCTGTACATATCTGCGGGTGCGAAGTACAACGAGGTGACGGGGTACTATGAGTTGAACGGATTGGCGGACATTACCGAGGAGCAGATGAGGGTGATATATGAAAAGACTTGGGGATGGTGGATAGGACTGCCAAACTTAAATGGGTTCGGAGATTCTTCTGCTCGAACAAATATTCCTTACCCAGATTATAAACGTACTTATTATCAATCTAACGTTAACTTAAGTTCATCATTTGCAACTACTGGCAACTTAGATAATTTAGAGGTACTTAATTTTATTCCAACACAATGCCCGAAGGATTTTTCTACCAAATTATCAATGAGGAATATGAATTGGATGTGTCAAGGCAATGCCAAACCTTTGACAATAATGGGTACTTTCGATGTTGGCGGTGTGCCAGACAATAATAGTCTTAATATTGGGGGCAATATTAAAACAATCAATATTAAGAACCTTTCAAAAAACATTAAATTTTATGGCAGCAAGGTGTTGTCAAAAGAATCAGTTTTGTATATGATAAATAATTCAGCGGCTACATCGGCTATTACTATCAGTCTAAACAAAGCAGTTTATGATGTGATGAAAGATGACGCTGATATTATAGCAGCACTTGCAGAGAAAACAAATATAACCCTTATACAAAATACATAGAATCATGGTTACAAAACAGAACAACGAGATTTTCAGCACGGAAGAGAAGTACGTGCATATCAAGAACACAGACATTTATTTCAAACGGGGACTTGCTATTGGTCTGTCGGTGGAGCAGTGCGAGGAAGTGGAGACCATACCTAATATTATCAATGATACAGAGTATGGGAACCAGGTTAATGAATTAATTAGAGCTAAGTACTCTCTAAGTGAAGAACTAAGTCTTTTAAGACAGAGGGACTCAAAACAGGAAGAGTATCAAAAATATAATGCCTATTGTGAAGAATGTAAAAAAACTGTTAAAGATAAAATAAGCGAAGGAGAGTCCTCCAATTAGATTATAGGAGGGTTCTAACTTAGTAGATTTAAATGAACAAGTAAGTACTATAAGAAATGAGAAGATTTAGAGCAATAGTACAGACTAATAAAGAGCCCGAAGATATTAATATACTATGGTATAGTAAGGGAGTACTTAAATACTTTGATGCAGGAGAGTGGAAACCACTTAATGTAGTACATCCAGAAGATATTAGTATTACAATTGAGGCTCTACCTAATATAAAAAATCTGAAAGAGGCTCTTGATTATCTGTTTGAAAAGACTAATAACTATAGAATAGTAGGTACATATAAAGAATTAGAATCCTTAAAAAATGGAAAAATAAACAATGGTACACATTGCTATGTTACTGATATAAAGAGAAGTTATATATACTCTACAGAACTTAATGAGTGGGTATTAGAGGATGTACCTCAACAATTCTACTTATTTACAGACCATTCCATTGTTACTGATTTTAATTCTAAAACAGGCTATATAGAATTTAAAGACACTATTCATGCTGATACTGTTGCATATATAGCTTTTGGAGATGCAGCTACTGTATCTGACTTAAGCATATGTAGACTGGAAAAAGAAGGAGAAGATTGGTATTTAAAAGATACTAATAAGAATACTCCCAAGAAAGGAGATTTTATCTATATAGTAGCTATTGACAGAGAAAGTAAGGAAGTACTTGTATTAGAAATAGATTTTGATGGGGAAGTGTCTCAGTCCAAGGTGCTATGTTATAATAACACTATAGACTCAATATTTAAGGACCCTTTAAATATAATAGAGGCTATTGTTGTCAACACTGATAATATAAACACCCTCTTCACTTGGAAAAGAATAATTGACAGGGACCAATTAGTACAAGACACCAAAATAGAGGAAAATAAGAACTATGCTCGGGAGCTTAATGAGAAAATAGATGCCAAAGTAATAGAGGCAGGCGGTGTAGCATTTGACTTAGAACCTACTAAAGACAGTAATAACGCAGTATTCAGTGGTGGTGTGCATAAATACATAGAAGATAAATTCGTTGTACTAACCCCAGAGGAGTATGAAAGTTTAGTTATTAAAAACTCAAACACTTTTTATTTTATACTCGATGATAGCAATTAATTCTAAAATTATAGAAACCATATATCAAGGCAAACGTCCTATACAAGAGATAAGAAAAGGAGCTCAATTAGTATGGGAGGCTATTAAAGGATGCTTTGGTGGTGGTTTCTGGAAGAATGAAAAGGGCTGGATAAATACTGAAGGGTGGAGAAATACTAAATAAATATTATGGCGAATAAAGTTTATGATAAAGAAATAAATAAGCACTCTGACTGGGGTGGTGATGACAGTACAGAGAATCTACCTGTCAGTGGGTCTAGGGTTCAAGAGTTTATAAAAAAGACTCTTGACGGTAAAATGGGAGTGTTCTATTATGACACAACCAATAATAGGTATCTTGTATTTGCTGATATTGAAAATAGAGATTTATATCTAGAGGACCCAACCAAGAATGAGTTGGTGCTAGGAACTTTTGATGCTCCATTTAATTATGAGGCAGAAATAAATCTAATATCAGGCTCATATAAAGCCGTTCAATTAGGTTCTACAGGAAACTATGTGGAATTCATCTTTGACACAAAGAATAAACAAGGGGCTTCAGTAGGTGGTCTTGCTACTGTTACTTACACAATAATAAGAAACTCTACAAAGAAAGTCATTACTGAAACTCGTAATAGTAGAAGTACTGTAAGGTTTAATCTAGATAAATATTTAGGTGAGGGTACAAATACTATTATTATAGGTATAACAGATAAAAACACCCTTGCAGCTACTACAGTTTCTGTCACATATCAAGTAGTTAATCTTACTATTAAAGATGAACTCAATATATCAAAGGTTTATGACCTTTCTTCTGCTACTTCCCTTAATATGGAAGTGTTATTTAACATTTCTGGATATGGTACAAAGACAGTAGAATGGTATATAGATGGTGAACAACTTAGGTTTGTTAAAGAGGAAGATGAAGTAGTAGATGTAGAAGCATCTAGAACTAAGTATATCACTCTATCTAATCTACAACAAGGTAGGCACTCATTACAACTTAGAGCACACTCTATAGTGAATGGTGAGAAGTTCTATACAAATACTTTATATAGAGATTTTATAGTATACACTGGCGCATCTACAGATACTATACTTGGTGTTGCTATTGAGATACCTTCAGAGAATGGTATAATAGGCCCTTCGGATAATGTATCAATATATAATATGGAGCAATATGTTCCATATAGTTTGAGGTTTGCTTCTTATTCTCCTACTAATGAACAAGGTATAGAGGTAGGTATCTATCTTAATGACGAGTTAAAGGGAGCTATAACTTCGAGTAATGATACTGAAAATAACTATACGTTAGTATCTTCTAAGTCTGGAAATAAAGTGTTGAAGCTTGTGTCTGGGAAAGTAGAATATACAATCCCTGTTGTAGTAACTCCTACATCTATGAATATAAGTGACATCACTAATAATCTTGAGCTGGATTTCACAGCTGTAGGAAAAAGTAATTCTTCTCCCAATAGAGATATATGGTCCTATAACGGATATACAGGAACATTCTATGGTTTTAAATGGAATGATGTTTCAGGCTGGGTTAATAATAGATTGTTAATGCCATCAGGGACTTCATTCTCTATAGACTATGCTCCATTGGATAATAACCCTACAGGAACAGGAAAGACTATTGAATTAGAGTTCTCTACTTTAAATGTGAGAGAGGATGATGCTATCATATGTGACCTAAGGAATGCTAGTGGTACTGGATTACTTATAACCGCAACTAAAGTATCATTGACTTCTGAGAATGGTGTTACCGTAGAAACTGAGTTTAGGAGTGGTGAGAATGTAAGAATAGCATTTGTTATAAATAAGAGTAGTGGTACTCTTAATAAGTGCCTTTCTTTTATTTATGCTAATGGCATTATATCTAGAGGAGAGGCATGGTCAGCTACTGATAAATATGATTCTCCTAAAACCATTAAATTCACTGCATCTGATAAAGTAGAAGTATCTCTTAAGGCTATAAGAATATATAACACTGCATTAACTTCTGACCAAATTCTCAATAACTATATTCTCTATAGAGATAGTATAGAAGAGATGACCTCTGTATATGAGAAGAATGATGTGTACACAGAAGGAACTACATCTTTTGACCCTAATAAGATGATGAGTAGAGTGCCAGTGATGATAGTAACTGGTGATATTCCAGTACTTGAGAATACCTCTGATAAGAATACTCAGATAATAGTAGATATAGACTACTACAACATGCAGGACCCTACTAGGAACTTTAGTATGGTTAGTGCAGCTATGAGACCACAAGGTACATCTTCCATGGGTTATCCTAAAAAGAATTTTAGAATTTATACACAGAAGGTAGATGGTACAATATTATACGATTCTAATGGAAAGGTTGTTCAAGACAAATTATACTCTTTTAAAGAGGGTTCACAACCTGTTAATTGTTGGTGTCTTAAAGCTGATTACGCAGAGTCTTCTGGTACTCATAATACTGGTATTGCTAAATTGTGGAACAAAGCTCTGTACAATGTTCAAATAGACGGAAAATATGTATGTAGAACTAATGCTCAAAAAGCAGCTATTGTTGCAGATTATGAGTATGATGTAAGAACTGCTATTGATGGATTCCCTATACTTTTATTCTATAGAAAGACTAAGAATGATGACCTTATATTTATAGGTAAGTATAACTTTAATAATGATAAATCCACAGAGAGTGTATTTGGATTTAAAGGAATTCCTGGTTTTGATAATTCCAGAATGCAATGTTGGGAAGTACTCAATAATGGTAATTCTTTAGCTCTATTTACTACCTCTGAGAACTTTGATACTAAATGGGAAGATGCTTTTGAAAGTAGATACCCTGATACAAGCAATCCAGACATATCAGACTTAAAGACCTTTGCAGAGTGGATGAGTACTGTTTCTCAAGAAAACTTTGCTACGGAGAAATGGGAACACATGGACATCTATAAACTGGCTGCATATTATGTATATATTCTAAGACATGCGGCAGTTGACCAAACTGTAAAGAATGCAATGTTTACTTCAGAAGATGGGTCCCACTTCTACTATATTCACTATGATAATGATACTGTTCATGGTCTTATAAACACTGGTAGACTAAGAGTAAAACCAACAGATGACAGACAGTCTACTGATGATTCTGGTGCTTACTTATTTGCAGGTCATGACTCTAGACTTTGGAATATGCTTGAAAAGGATAAAGAATTCATGGGCATAGTTCAAAAGATGGATAATGCTTTATATTCTGCGGGTATATCATATATTAATATAATTGATATGCTCGATGGAGAGCAGGCAGATAAATGGGTAGAAAGGGTTTACAATCAAGATGCTCAATACAAGTACATTGGACCATATGCAGAGAAAGGAATTGATAACCTATTCATGTTACAAGGTAAAAGAGACTTACATAGAAAATGGTGGTTAGCAAAGAGGTTCTCTATATATGATGCTAAGTTTATTACAGGTCCTTATAAATCACAGTCTATTGAGTTTAAATGTATCAATGGTACTCCTGCTGGTCAACAGTTTACTATTGTATCAGGCTATCCAATAAACTTTGGATATGGTATTAATGATGAACCAAGAGAAACAGGTATTTATCTCGACAAAGACGGCGAGCATACATTTACTACTACTGAAGTACTTAATGTTGGTGACCCTATTAGAATATATGGTGCTCCTAATATTGAAGTTTTAGATACTAGGAAGATGGCTGATAAGCTAGCTACTATATCAATAGCAGCTGTTTATGATGATAACTTAGGTACTTGTCTTACTCACCTTCGGCTTGGTAGTTCTTCATTAATTAATAATGAGGTTACTGCAATATCGGGATTAAAACAGGCTAAAAGGTTAGAGTTTATAGATATAAGAAGTTTCAAAAAGTTGACTTCATTAGACCTATCAGAACATCAATATATTAAATCAGTATGGGCTTCAAATTCAGGCATAGCTTCCCTACTACTAGCTAAAGGAAGCCCTGTTCAAGTTCTTAAGCTCCCTGCTACTATAACTAATTTAACATTAGAGCAGCTCCCACTCTTAGCTTATAGTGCCATAACCTTTGATGATATTAAAACTCTGAAGAATATAAGTATCAAAGATTGTCCTCTTGTAAGCAATAACTTTGATTTTATCTATAATTGGTTCAATAGTAAAACATCAGACTCAAGTGAGTGTTCACTAGTAATGGATAATATAGATTGGACTAATGTAGATACTGCACAGTTACTTAGTTTAAAGGCTCTTGGTACTCTTAAATTAAAGGGTAGAATTAAACTAGTTGAAGTGAGTGAGTCTCAATTATCTGAGCTTCAGGCAGTGTTTGGAAATAATATATTTAATTCATCATCTGAGTTATATATCATAGCTCCTCCTGCTGTATACTTAGTTGGTCCTGAGTCTTTAACTGAAGGTGGTACTGGTAAATATTCATGTGTTGTATCTGGTGCTGAATTACAATCAGCCTCTTTCTCTATAACATCAGGTAGCAGCTCAGCAATAACTCTAGATTCTACTACTGGTGTATTAACTACTACAGAAGGTGCAGGTGGTAGAGTAATTACTGTGCAATTAATAGCTAAAACACGAAAGGAGGGAGAGACCAAAGTCACAACCACAACAAAGACAATGACTACTAGGATTCTTTCAAAGACGTACCCCTCAAGTGGGGACACAACACTTGAAGGAGATAGTCAGTTAGGAGCAGAGACTACTTATACAATAAAACACTCCAATACTTATACAGGAGATTTTAATGTAACTTGGTCTTTAACTGGTCTTGATGGTTATGCAGAAATTACAGAGTCTAATAAAACTTCTTGTACTATAAAAAGGCTTCAAATCATTAATACTGTTATAAGTGGTACTCTAACAGCAAAATTCACTAAAGTTTATAATGGTTCTGCATTATTTACTTTATCAAAGTCTGTTCAGTTAGTTAATGATGACATTGCTGTTGCTGATGCTAAAATAGCAAAAGTATTCTATGATGCTGGTCTGTGTGCCAATAGTACTTATGTTACTAAAGAAGAGGCTGCTTCAATTACTGCTGAGGATATACAGCCTGGTACTTCTCCAAGTACTTCTATATTTCCAACATATTCAGGGTATCTTGGTGATTTTAGTGGATTTAAATATTTTACATCGGTCACTACTACGAGGTCTTATATGTTCGGTAACATATCCCTTACGCATTTGTGTCTCCCCAACACTATAACTCTTATAGAGAGGTCTTCTTTACAGAGCATAGACCATCTAGAAGTAAATGAGGGACTTTCAGAGATGTATTTGACCTTTAGTGGGCAATATCTTAGTCTTCCAAATAACACTTCTCCATCGAAGGGGTTTATACAACTCACTATATATAGCGATAGTGATATGACTGTCACAGGAGGTAATAGTATAACTAATGCAGTTTCTCTCTATCTCACTACTCCTAATTCGGGAGGTAGGTTATCAATAGAGAGTACAAATATCAGGGCAGTCTTTGGTAACCTATTATTCAGGGAGAATAAGCTTGTAGTAGGGGGAGACGCTGGATTACCTACTACTGTTACAGCACCCTCAGGAGGATACTTTGAAGGCATGAGTACTACACAAAAGATTATTCTTGAGAAGATTAATACTAATGTATATAAGATAGCCAATGAGATATATTATGCCACAATAGTTATAGATACCAATATGTCTGAGCAAAATCCTGACTTCTTTGTTACTTATACCAACCATGATGGCGAAGAAGTTCAAACTACAGTTAAGGCAGGTACTCATGTACTACCTATAAAGTACGGTACTACAGTTAAAGTAGTGGGCTCAAAGATAGAAAATCTTATGGTTTCTGATGGTAGTTGGTCATTTAGTGGTACAAGTTGTAAGGGCAGTATTTCTATGAATTATGTTGAAGCCGCTGATGTATATATTCAACATATAGATGGCACTCTTTATACTCCAAAGGATTGGGCTTCAAAGGGCTTTGCTAATGAAAAGGCAAATGGTGTTGCAGTAGTCAGACCAATTAGTGGCAGTTTTGTTATTGCTAAAGAGAATGGTCCCAGTTTGGCATGGGAAGGTTATAATACCACTATTACAGATATAGTTACAAGCACCTCACTTTCTACAGCAGTTTTAGATAATGATGGAGCTGGTAATACATCTAAGATTATTGAACAACTAGCTGGAGTTACTGACAGTCAAAAGGTAACAGGAGCCCCTGCGGCAGAATATTGTGCAGGATATACATTTCCTAATGGAAAGACAGGCTATCTTGGTGCTTTAGGAGAGTGGAAAGGTGTTGTAGATAACTTCAATAAAATTCAGAATATTCTTGATAATTATATTGGTGGTGATGAGATGATTTTCAATAGTTATTGGACTAGCACTCAGGGGAGTGTTTCCAATAGTTGGGGGACATCCCCTGACAGGATTCACTCTATTTCTTCAGGGAAGATTGCTCAGTACCTGGTTCGGGCTTTTTGTCCCCTCTCTTAATTATATTACAACTTTTCCCAAGGTATTTAAATATACCTTGGGTTAAAAGTTGCAAGAAGTAGCTTTAAAAATTAACCACAATGATAAGAGTAACTAATTTAAAAGATTATTACACACCAATATCAGTTAGCGGTAATATAGTTAAAATAGCTTTTGATTATAAGCCCTTCTATGACATTGATGAAGATGGTAATAAAGTAGAGTCCAATGTAGGAACATGGGCTGAACATGTGTTCAGGAATAAGCCTTCTTTAAGTCAAATAAAAGACTTTATTCTTACAGAGATAAATAAGAGAACTGATAGGCTCATATTGTCAGGCTTTGTGTGGAAGGGTGTTCCTGTATGGCTCTCTATGGAGAATCAACTCAATTACAAAACAGCCTATGACTTAGCTGTACAAACAAATGGTCAAGTACTTCCTACCTTCAAGTTTGGCACTACAGAGTCTCCTGTATATTATAAGTTTGAAAGTCTGGAGGATTTAAAGGATTTCTATATCAGTGCTATGTCCTATGTTACTGATACTTTAGCCGCTGGGTGGCAGGAGAAAGACAAGATTGATTGGACGGTATATGAAGACTTGTTAAAATAAAAAGTTATGAGGAGTTTATTGATAGCAATCTTAATCTTCATAGTGGTCTCTTGTACTACTACTAAGTATGTAGACAGACCAGTTCTAGTGGAGACTGTAAGAACTGAATATGTAAATCAACTGTATAAAGACAGTATCTTTGTTCATGACAGCATTGACAGATTTATAAGTGGAGACACAGTACATCAGTATAAGTACAAGTACATTTACAAATACTTTAACAGGACTGACACTGTTGTCAAAACAGATAGTATTGAAATACCAGTTGAGATTAAGACCACTGAAGTAAAAGAAGTCAACAGAATTAAAGGCTATCAATCATTCCTTATGTGCTTTGGGTTTGTATTTATTCTTATCCTGGTTTATAAGGTTATTAAGTTTATAAAGACCATCCTTAACAAGGGTACCTAACAAGTAAGATTGCTTGAAAGAACAGAACTCAAATTAAAAACCAACATTAGAAATGGTTGAAACGGAAACACTTCTTACTGGAAGTATAGGGTTACTTACTACTGTGGTTAGTGCTTGGGCTTCTTGGATATTTGCCAGAAAGAAGTACAATAGCGAAGTAGACAATAATCTGATACAAAACATGCAAGAATCTCTTGACTTTTACAAGAAGTTGTCTGATGATAACAGGACAAGGCTGGAAGAGGTTCTAAAGAGAAATGAAGATTTGGAAGAGGAAGTTAGAGAATTAAGAACTCAACTGTTTAGTCTTATGAATTCTATTTGTACTGACCTCTCTTGCCAAATTAGGAGAAGAGAATTTACTAACTTAACTACATTCAAAAATGAAGAAAGTAAACCTGAATAACCTGTATGAGTCTCCCTATCCCCCAACGGATATTAATGTTCTATGGGTGGACAAAGATGAATCAACTGGAGACATTAGAGCAATTCACAGATATGACCGTGCTGCTAAGGCATGGACTCCTTATCTAGTAGCAGTTGACTACTTAAAGCCTGATGAAGAAGGGCAAGAAGCTTAATGACTCAATTATTAAATAACAATTAAAATCTAAAAATTATGGGAAGAGCAAAACCTATGGTTGCTAAAGCAGGAGTGACCAAACAAAGAGAGAGAAGATATGACTGTGAAGGTAAATTATTTAAAAGTTGATTGTTATGGCAAGGAGAGTAAAAAGACCCAGACCTATGAGTCCTAAAGCTGGTATAAAGGCAGGCAAAAGATACGGCTGTGGAGGGAAACTTACTAAAAAGTAAGTGGTGTGTTCATAGACACACCTTACCCTCTGGAAAGGTATATAAAAGTAAATCTTTATATAAAGTATTCTTGATTGCCTTAAAGTACATTCCAATACTAGTTACACTGTCATACATAGTCAATACTACACTATGTTGGTTTGTATAGATGCGCCAGTCTTAAGTAATGTATCAGGAATGTCACTATTAACTTGGCTATTCATGTATATAGTAACTTATGTATTTAAGTTTTGTAACTATCATAGGTTGCTTCTGTACTTTATACTAATAGATGACAGCATTAACATATATGATTACTATTTCACTATACCATTGGAAGACCATATAATGCTTGAATTGCATACTGCAATAATTGGTATATTAGTGATAGCACTATTGATAAATCATGTTAAAAGTCATAAGAAACCTACTGGTGAAAATAGTGAATGATATTGATGTAGGTAACAGCAATATCACGGAGAAGGAGGCAATGGAGTTAACCAAGGTTCTACAGTCCTATACAGACAAGACTGTAAAGATGAGTAAATATGAAGCTTGTAAATATCTCAATGTAAGTAGAGCTACTTTTGATAACTATGTCAGAGCAGGTAGACTACCCAGAGGTAAACATGAGGCAGGTTTCAAAGAACTATCATGGGATAAGAAAACCCTTGATGCCTTTATAAAGTCATGTAAGTCCTGACTTACAAGTCAATGCTAATTTAATAAAGATATAGCACCCTCAAAATCAACACTTTGGGGGTGCTATTTTTGTTTAATAGCATTATTAGGATTGTTGGATTGTTTAGTTTAATTTTAGGCCATGTAAGCTTACAGCATAACAAGTTAATCAATCAAACAATCTAACAATCATGGAAAAAACTTATGTTTTTGACACTGCCGACAAAGGTGGGTTTGATTCTACTGCACTCATTGCAAGTCTAATGGGTAACAGAGGTGTAGACCCTAACCTTATGGCTCTTATACAGAATGCCTCAAAGAACCAGGATGCCTGGGGTGGAGGTGGAATGTGGTGGATTTGGGTAATCATCATGTTCTGGCTATGGGGTGGAAATGGTAATATGTTTGGTAGAAATGGTATGGCTGATGGTATTCCTAATCAGCTTAACAATGACTTTGGTAGAGAAGTTCTGCTTCAAGCTATCAATGGTAATGGTACTGCTCTATCACAACTTGCCACTACTCTTAACTGTGATGTAAATGCTCTCCAGACTGCTATTGGTCAGGTACAGTCTTCTATACAGTCTATAGCTAACCAAGTAGGTATGACAGGTCAGCAAATCATCAACTCCATTCAGCAAGGTAACTGTCAGCTTGGTAATCAACTAGCTCAATGCTGCTGCAACATCCAAGATTCTATTACAAGAACTAATTATGAGAACCAAATCTCCAATCTGAATCAGACTAACACTCTTCAGAACTCTATCAACTTTGTAAATAGCTCTGTTGAAAGAGGGTTTGCTGCTACAGCATACGCGACTGCAAATCAAACTTGTGAACTGAAGAATGCCATTGCTGCTCAGACTCAGGTAATCAATGACAAGTTCTGTGCTCTTGAAATGAGAGAGATGGCAAGAGAGAACAGAGACCTAAGAGACCAAGTTCAGGCTTATCAACTATCTGCTTCACAACAAGCTCAGACAGCCAACATTGTTAATCAGATTAGGCCTTGCCCAACTCCTGCCTATGTTGTTCCCAACCCTTATGGATGTGGATGCAACAACTATGGTTACCCATTCAGCAATAGCTGTGGATGTGGGAGTTGCTAACCATTAAATCTAAAGAACTATGGCAGTAACAATTTCACCAGTAGGATTAGCTGCTGCTCCAGTGGCTAATACATTAGCCTTCATGGCTACTTACAAGGAAAAGCTATGCCGCCCGTTCTGTGTAGATTCAACTATACAACCTCAGGTATCTGTAGTTTATACTACAGGTACCCCAAGGTTGGTTGAGACAACTGTCTTTATCCCTGTTAAGGCAGTGATAACAATTGTAACTCAGAATAGTCAGTGTGGTTGTAGTGCTCATACTCAGTTATTCACTGAAAACTTTGTAGTTGCACTCCAAGGTCAGACTGCTCTACCTACAGCAGTAACACTTACCAATGTGGGAAGAGACCAGTTCGGGTCTAATATAAATTGTGGATGTGCTTTCTCATACACAATAAATGACTCTCTGACTCTTGCTATAACACCAGCGGCATAAATTAACCAACTAAACTATTAACAATATGTTTTCCAACTTAAGAACTAACAGTCAACTATACATACTTCACAAAGAATCTACCCCATATATTGAAGTGGGTCAGGTACTGAGTGTCTCTCAGCCTCAACCTAGATTCCCAGTAGCTAACTTTATGAATCCTCAGGAACTCGTAGTAGATGTTGTAGTGAGGATAAATGGCAATGATATTACATTACAGAAACTCCCTGCAAACCTTGATGTTGCAGACCAAGGAACTGCTAATGGTGCTTTGGTCATAACTACATCAAGAGAAGCTATGAACTCAGAGGTGGATTCCCTCAGACAGAAGAGTCTTGGCATTCTTAATAGCGTTGATTATCATAAGAAAATAGTTCAAGATTGCGAAGTATTACTACAAAGACTAAACCCAGAGTTTGCTGAACAGAAGCAACAGAAGCAAGAGATAGATATGCTCAAGTCTCAAATGTCAGAGATGATGAGTGGTATGAAAGAACTGATGGCTCAATTTAAGTCTAAGGAGGACACAACTAAATCATAGGATATGGGAAAGATTTTTCAAATAACTGAAGACTACGAAGAAAGAGGTAGAGGTATGAGAAGGGAAGATGAGGACTATATGCTTGAAAAGGCTTTCAAAGAAGGTTGTGAACATGGCTATAGAAAGGCTATGAGAGAAGCAGGCTTCGATGAAAGAGGTGGCTATAGAAAAAACTATAGGGAAGGCTTTGAGGAAAAGATTGAAAAACTCAAAGAAAAGTATAGATAACTATGGGTCTCAGGCAGCAGTTCAAGATAAGGAAGTATGACTGGGATGTGGTTATATACTATACTGTAGATGAGAAGCAGAAGACTGAGATAGTCACTGAACTTAAAGAGCTTCAGCCTGACAAAGAAACCTTTGAGAAATTGGAAAGGAACTTGATGAACTCAGAACTGGATACAGGTTTCATTTACTCAAGCTTCTACAAGAAATTCTCACTTATAGTCATACACAAGGCTTCGAGTATAGGAGAATTTGTTAACACCTTTGAGCATGAAAAGAACCATCTTGAAATGCACATATGTGAGGCTCTTGACATTAATCCTTACTCTGAGGAAGCTGCAATACTTAGTGGTGAGACAGCTATGCAAATACTCAATGAGGCATTGTACAACATAGCTGAGCTATAAATATAAAGGGAGACATTATGTC
>ERZ1034798.39-NODE-39-length-27924-cov-8.612760_pt1 | contig 27924 bp, 24 predicted proteins | sample MGYA00520690_ERZ1034798 | MGnify/ENA primary metagenome ERZ1034798 (study PRJEB33766, sample SAMN09781682) | gut metagenome | biome: gut microbiome | host: Homo sapiens | place: Madagascar | study: EMG produced TPA metagenomics assembly of the PRJNA485056 data set...
GAACAATATACGGCCGAAAGACTGTTCGACCGGGACTCTCAGCGGGGCGCGCAGTTCGCGCTGGAGTATGGGTTCCGGTATCGCAGAGACGCCGGGGACGAAAAGCAGGATCAGACGCCGCGTGTGCTGCTGGAATGTGACGCGGAGGACGCGAGCGAATGAGAACGCTGGATCTCGGGCGGGCGCAGCCGAAGCAGACGCTCTTTCTCAAGGACAAACACCGGCACATCGCCTATGGCGGCGCGCGCGGCGGAGGAAAGAGCTGGGCCGTGCGGACAAAGTCGAAGCTGCTGGCGTTCCGGTATCCGGGCATTAAGATCCTGATTGTCCGGAAAACCTACAAGGAGCTGCAGAACAACCACATCGAGCAGCTGACAGCAGAGCTGGCCGGGTTCGCAAAATACAACCGGTCGGACAAAATGTTTCGCTTCCCGAACGGGTCGACGATCTCTTTCGGATACTGCGCAAACGAGGGGGATCTTGGGCAGTATCAGGGCGCGGAATATGACGTGGTGTTCATCGACGAGGCCGGGCAGCTGCAGGAGAGCTGGATCCGCAAGATCAATCTCTGCGTGCGCGGAACGAATGGATTTCCAAAGCGGACGTATTACACGCTGAACCCCGGCGGGCCTGGGCATGCGTACTTCAAGCGTGTCTTCGTCGATCGGAATTTCAATCCCGATGAAGACCCGGATGACTATTTCTTCATTCAGGCAAAGGTGGAGGACAACAAGGTCCTCATGGATAAGCAGCCTGACTACCTGCGCGAGCTGGAGAATCTGCCGCCGACGTTGCGGGCGGCGTGGAAGGATGGCCGCTGGGACGTCTATGAGGGACAGTTCTTCGAGGACTTCCGGGACGTGCCGGAGCATTACAAGGACCGGCGCTGGACGCATGTCATCGAGCCGTTTGAAATCCCGGACGGATGGACGATCTGCCGGAGCTATGACTTTGGCTATGGAAAGCCGTTTTCCTGCGCATGGTGGGCGGTCGACTATGACGGGACGATCTACCGGATCATGGAGCTGTACGGCTGCACGCGGACGCCGAACGAGGGCGTAAAGTGGACACCGGACAAACAGTTTGAAGAGATCCACAAAACGGAGATGCAGCACCCGTGGCTCAAGGGGAAAAATATCATCGGCGTGGCGGACCCCGCGATCTGGGATGCGTCGCGCGGAGAATCGGTTGCAGACACGGCTGCGCGGTACGGCGTATTTTTTACGCCTGGTGACAATGAACGCATTGCAGGTTGGATGCAGTGCCACTACCGGCTGCAGTTTGACGAGGATGGATATCCGCGGATGTATGTTTTCAACACCTGCAGGGCGTTCATCCGGACGATCCCGACGCTGATCTATGACGAGCATCGGGCGGAAGACCTGGACACGAAGATGGAAGACCACGTCGCGGACGAATGGAGATATTTCTGCATGTCGCGGCCGATCAAGCCGATCCGCGCGGTGAAAGAGCAGCGGATCCTTTTTGATCCGCTGGACATGATGAAACGGAGGTAAGGCCATGCTGGCACCACAACTGACGGAGACTGAGAGGCAGACCATGATGACGGAGGTCTTTCTCGGATACAACCACAACCTCGAGCTGGCGGACGGGGAGTTTTACGACATGGAAAATCTGTCGGCGGATGCGTATCCGCTGCTCGCGCCGCGGTCGCGGCGGGGGACGGCGCAGGCGCTTTCGGGCGTGCAGGGGATTCTGGCGAAGGACGCGCTGTGCTGGGTGCAGAACCAGGTGCTTTATATCAACGGCGCTTCGATGGAGGCGTATATGCCGTCGGTCAGCATCAAGGCGGGGCAGAAGCAGCTCGTTTCCATGGGCGCGTATCTGTGCATCTTCCCGGACGGGATCTACTTCAACACCGAGAAGTACTCGGACAACGGGTACATGGGGCAGGAGAACGTGGTCGACGCGGCGAATACGAACGTGGAAATTTCCCTCTGTCTCGTCGATGGGTCGGCGCTGACGGTCAGTTATTCGCAGGCATCGCAGCCGGAAAGCCCGTCGAACGGGCAGTACTGGCTGGACACGTCCGGCAAGCTCCACACGCTCAAGCAGTGGGCGGAGGCGACGAGCCAGTGGGTATCCGTGCCGACGGTGTATCTGAAGCTGTCGGCGAACGGCATCGGGAAGGGCTTTAAGCAGTACGACGGCATCCGGCTTTCGGGGCTGACGGGAAACGAGCAGATCGAAAAGCTCAACGGCAGTCAGATCCTCTACGACGTGGGCGAGAGCTATATCGTCATTGTCGGGCTTGTCGACGAGACGGCGAAGGTCACGAGCGGGACGGTGAAGACGGCCCGGAGAGTGCCGAGCATGGACTTCATCACCGAGAGCGGGAACCGGCTGTGGGGCTGCAAGTACGGCGTGGCGGACGGCGAGACGGTGAACGAAATTTACTGCTGCAAGCTGGGCGATTTCAAGAATTGGGAGTGCTATCAGGGCGTGGCGACGGATTCATGGCGCGCGAGCTGCGGCACGGACGGGAAGTGGACGGGCGCGGCGACGCTGGCCGACAGTCCGGTGTTTTTCAAGGAGGACTGCTTCCACCGGGTGTATCCGTCGGCCTCTGGCGCGCATCAGGTGGTCGTGCAGAAATGCGCGGGCGTGCAGAATGGGTCATCGAAAAGCCTCGTCGTGGTGGACGACCGGCTGTATTACAAGTCGCGCATGGGCGTTTGCGTGTACGACGGGAGTTTGCCGCAGGAGATCGGCAGCTGCTTTGGCACGACGCTTTATTACAACGCGGTCGCGGGCGGGGTGCGCGGGAAATACTTTATCAGCATGGAGGATGCGGCGCACAACTGGACGCTGTTCACCTACGACACGCGCAAGGGGTTATGGCACAGGGAGGACGATACCCACGCGGCGGACTTCGCCAGGGTGGACGATGAGCTGTATTTTCTCGAGAATGGAACGCTCAGGACTGTCTATGGCTCGGTCGGGACGCTGGAAACCCCGGTCGGCTGGATGGCGGAAACGGGGATCATGACGTATGGACTCGTCGGGAAGAAATACGTCTCGCGCATCAATCTGCGCATGCAGCTGCCGAAGGGGTCGAGCGTCGACTTCTGGGTGCAGTATGATTCAGACGGCGTGTGGCGGCACTGCGGGCACCTTGAGGGCCGGGGGCTGCGGACGTTCCTGCTTCCCATCCGGCCCGCGCGGTGCGACCATCTGAAGTTCCGGCTGACGGGAAAGGGCGAGATGAAGCTGTTCAGTCTGGCGAGAGTGCTGGAGGCTGGAAGTGATGCGTAGAACGCTCTGTAGGGGCGGGCGACTCTGCCCGCCCGATGGATTGTGCGCAAACGAAAAGAGGGCGGACAGAGTCGTCCGCCCCTACAACGCACGGAAGGAGGTGCAGAGGACATGGGCAGTCTGACGCTTGCATACCCGTCGATCGCGGGGAAGACGACGCAGGAGCAGCTGGAGAGCATGCGGCGGTATCTGTGCTCCGTGACAGAGCAGCTGAATCTGGCCGACTGGTCGGCGCAGGCGGCGCTGCAGGAGATCGCGCAGGCCATTGACGCGGACAACCTCTCCGAGGCGGAGAAGAAGACCACGCTTTCGGGCTATGCGGCTTTGAAGTCCCTCATCATCAAGACGGCGGATTTCGCGGCGGCAAATTCGGAAACGTGGTCGACAAAACTGTCCGGCAGCTATGTGGCGATCTCGGATTTCGGGAAGTATCTGGAGAAGACGCAGCTGACGATCGAGGGCAATTCGGTCGGCATCAGGCAGCTGTATGATTACACGGCAGGCGTGAACAATGCGTTCTCCGTCAACTCGCAGCAGTTCATCAAGACGGGGCTGCTGTATTACGACGACGTGACGCCGGTGTACGGCGTGGGCGTGGGCAATATTGAAACGACCGTGACGGACGGCGGGGAGAACGTCATTGACCGGACGAAGAACGAGCTGGTCACGGTGACGCCGGCCAGGATCGGCTTCTGGCAGGACGGGCAGGAGGTCGCGTATTTAAGCGACAAGAAGCTCCATTTTCCGTCCGGGACGCTGGAGGCGGCGGGGGCGGTGCTGTCGGGGAAGATCACGGCGGCAGCCGACTCGACCTTCGGGCCGTGGACGATCTCGGAGAGCAGTATTTTCAGGGCTGCCAATGAATTTGGAGGCAGCGCAAGCATGTACTTCGGCACGAGCGGGCTTTCCATCAAGGACACGTTCAAGGTGGACGCGAACGGGAAGCTGACATGCTCGGGGGCGGAGATCGGCGGAACGATCAACGCGACGGATCTGAAGCTTGACGGTACGAGCATCCAGACGAAGCTCAAACAGATCATGGATGAGATCAACATCATCAGCAATGGTCTTGAGATCGCGGGCACAAACTTCTCGAACGGCGCGATCGGCGGCGCGGAGGGCAGTCTGCAGTTTACGTCCTCCAGCACGGCGGAATATGCGGTCGATCTGTCCGGCCCGGCGGTGCGTATCCGGTCGACGAGCGGCGCGGTATATCTGCAGAACGCGGCAGAGACGGCAAGCATCCAGATCCGGGCAGACGGGAGCATTGGGTTCGTCGCGCCCGGCGGCATCACCGGCATCACGCCGGTCTTCGGATAAGGGGGCTGGATGAATGGCAACGCTGTCCGGCGCATCGGGTACGCCGACAAGTATCACGCTGACGGTATCCGGTATGTCGTCAACGACGACGTACAAACGGAAATATGAATATATCCTTGCGGGACAGGTCATGGCGACGGTGACGGACACGACTGCGGGCACGACGACGGCCAGCAGGATCATTACCGGGCTGACGCCGGACACGCTGTATATCTGCCGCGTGCGGATCTACAACAGCAGCACGGGGGCGCTGGTTGCGGAGGTTGGGCCGATCAGCGTGCGGACGCTGGCGCAGTCTGCGGGCACGACGACGGTCAGCATCCTCAACTACCTGGACAATCTGACGCAGCTGACGAGCGGGTCTTTCAAAGGCGGCATCGGGGATACGTTTTATATCTCGGCGTCCGGAACACAATACCGGACATACTCGCAGCAGTACACGTTCCTGTATTTCCGGCTGTCGTCGCAGAATTACAGCACGGAGCACGACGCGAGCTATCCGATCCCAATCCAGGAGGGGCAGACCGTCAAGGTCTACTACCAGAGCAAGACCACGACGATTCCAATCTACAACTACCTGGACGGGCAGCACACGCTGTCAGACGGGTCCGTCTCCGGCACGATCGGCAATTCGTTCTTCCTGTCCATGTCCGGCACGCAGTACCAGACGTATTCGCAGGAGTATGAATTCCAGTATTTCAGGCTCGCGTCGGAAGGGTATGCGACAAATCACGCGGCGACGGAGACGATCCCCATTACGAGCGGGCAGGCCGTGCGCGTGTACTACAAGACGAAGATCACGGCAGTCGCGCCGGTTATCAGCGGGGTCACGCTGACGAAGAACACGGCGACGATCACGTGGGACAAAAACGGCGGCGGGTACGGAAGCTGGACGCTCTACTGGGGAAAGACGAGCTATACGGCGATCGGATCGCAGTCGATCGGAAGCTCACCGGTGACGGTCTCGGGGCTGGAACCGGGCACGACGTATTATTTCTGGATCGTCAACAAGGCCGGGACGGACTCGAAGACGTCCAACACCGTATCCGGAGAGACGAAGGCACAGATCGCGCTGTTTGCGTGGACGGGTGACGATGCGACGTACATCCAGTCAGGGAAGGTCGTCACGTATTTGACAGCGGCAAGCTGGAACCGGCTGACGGCGAAGATCAACGAAGTCCGGGCCGCCAGAGGCTACAGCAGCATTTCCTTTACCACGGCCTATGCCGGGCAGACGATTACGGCGGCCATCTACAACGAGGCGGCAAACGCCATCGGGAATCTGGCAGGCGCGGGAAGCGTCAGCACGGTATCGGCAGGGACGAAGCTGGAAGCGACGTACTTTGCAAACAGCTATTCTGCGCTCAAGGAAGCGCTCAACCGGGCAATCAGCAGTTATAACGGATAGGAGGAGCTATGAATATCACAAAAGCAGTGGTACAGCTGCGGGGGCAGCTGGTAAGGGACATCAACCGGGCGGGGTTGCCGCCGGTCGTGGTGGGGCTTGTGCTGGACGGGATCCGGCATGAGGTCGAAATGCTGACGGCAGCAGACATGCGGAAGGAGGACACAGAGCATGCAGACAGAGCAGACGAGACCGAGCATGCAGAATGACCAGATGAGCGGGCTGACGGAGCGGAAGCCCATCGGCGAGGAGCAGGCCAGAAAGGCCATGGACACGCTGTTAAAATACCGGCAGGGCAAGAGTGCGCTGGAGGCGCGGGTCATTGCGTCGGAGGACTGGTGGCGCATGCGCAGCTGGCAGCGGATCAAAAAAGGGAACCCGGAGGATGACAAGTGGACGTCGGCGTGGCTCTTTAACGTGATCATGGGCAAGCACGCGGACGCGGTTGCGGCTTACCCGGCTCCGGCCATCCGCCCGCGGGAACCGGACGACCGGGAGGAGGCGGCGAAGCTTTCCTCGGTGCTGCCGGTCATTCTGGAGCAGAACGACTTCGAAGAGGTCTATTCGGACAGCCAGTGGACGAAGCTGAAGCAGGGGACGCTCATATGGCACGTGAAGTGGGATTCTTCGAAACTGAACGGCCTCGGGGATATCTCGGTGCAGCCGGTGGATATTCTGTCTTTCTTCTGGGAGCCGGGCGTGCGGGATCTGCAGAAGTCGAAGAACATCTTCCTGACGGAGATGGTGGACAACGATCTGCTGCTCGCGAAGTACCCGGAGCTGCAGGGAAAGCTCAATTCCAATCCGCAGTTCCAGCAGAAGTACAACACGGACGACGTCATCAGCTTTGACGGGAAGTCCATGGTGGTAGACTGGTATTACAAGAAATATCAGAACGGCCGGCAGGTGCTGCACTTCGCGAAGCTGGTGGGCGATACGGTTTTGCAGTCGACGGAGAACGATACGGAACAGAAATATGACACGCTGACGCTGCCGGACGGGAGCATTGTGCAGCAGCCGGCCGGGAGGCCCATGGCCGAGACGGGGCTGTATGACGACGGGGAATACCCGTTCGTGGTCGACGCGCTGTTCCCGGTGGAGGGGAGCATAGCGGGATATGGCTATATCGACATCGGCAAGTCGACGCAGGAGCAGATCGACCGGATGAACCAAGCGATCGTAAAGAACGCGATCATGTCGACGACGCCTCGGTGGTTCAAGCGGTCGGACGGGTCGGTCAATGAGCAGGAATTCGCGGACTGGACGAAGCCGTTCGTGCATGTGGATGGGAATCTGGGGCAGGACAGTCTGCAGCCGATCCAGGTCAACATGCTCAACAGCAATTATATCGCCATTCTGCAGAACAAGATCGAGGAGCTCAAGTGGACAACGGGAAACACGGACGTCAACAACGGCGCGACAAACTCGGGCGTGACGGCAGCCTCGGCCATTGCGGCCTTGCAGGAGGCGTCCGGCAGGAGCAGCAAGGATTCTACGAAGTCGGCATACCGGGCGTATGCGCGGATGATCCGGATGGTCATTGAGCGGATCCGGCAGTTCTACGATCTGCCGCGGCAGTTCCGGATCGTCGGGCAGCGCGGGGCAGAGCAGTTCGTACAGTACAGCAATCAGGGATTGCAGCCGCAGACGCTCTACGGCGCGAACGGGCAGCCGGATGGAATGCGGAAGCCGGTCTTCGACATTGAGGTTTCGGCGCAGAAGGCGAGCGAGTACACGTCCATGGCGCAGAACGAGTTGGCACTGCAGTTCTTCCAGCTGGGATTCTTCAACCCGCAGATGGTCGACCAGGCGCTATCTACACTGGACATGATGGACTTCGACGGGAAAGACTCGATCATCCAGAAAATCCAGGAGAACGCGGACCTGCAGCAGCGGCTGGTCGAGTGGCAGCAGCTGGCGCTGGCGTTGGCAGACCGGTACGATCCGGTCATGGGTGAGGGGCTGGCACAGCAGATCCTGCAGGAGGGCGGACAGGCAGTCCCGCAGGCGAGCGCCGCGGATACGCAGAAGCCGGAGATCAGCACGGGCGAGGCGCAGGAGCCGAAGATCGTAAAGAATGCGCGCAAAAAGTCGGAAGAAAGCACGCAGCCGGGATAAGAACCGCCGCTTGCGGCGGCCCGTTCCGGCGGGATTATTTCTGCCGCGGCGTGGGGTGAAGTTGGGAAAAGTTTGTGCTACGATGATTTTAGAATAAACGCCAGAAAGGAATTTATAGCATGGAAGGCGAATTCACGGGCGTAAGCGTTCAGGCGAACGCAGCTGACGCCGCCGGTCAGCAGAGCGGGCAGGAGGCAGCCACACAGGCGCAGGTGCAGCAGCAGCCGGCCAACGTCCCCGACGCTCAGGGACAGGGAACGCAGCAGGAAGAAACGTTTGACAGCCTGATTCAGGGAAGATTCAAGAAGGACTTTGACTCTGCTGTGCAGAGGGTTGTCAAGCAGCGGGTGCGCGGGCTGAACCAGTACAAGGGGCAGGCGGAGGCCATGGCTCCGATCATCGACCAGCTGGGCGCGCTCTATGGGATCGACACGTCGGACCCGCGGAAGACGGACTTCGCGGCACTGGCACAGCGCTTTTCCGCTGACGAGCGGCTTTATAGCGCGGAGGCCATGGAAAAGGGCATGTCGGCGGACGCCCTCAAAAAGGAGTACGCCGGCAGGGCCGAGAATACGGCCATGCGGCGGCAGCTGCAGGAGTACCAGATGCGAGAAGCCTTCGCCGGGATCCAGGAAGACTTTGCCCGGGATGTGACGGCGCGGTACGGCGCGGACTTTGAGACCGAGATGCAGAACCCGGATTTTGCGCGACTCATGGGCGCGGGCGTGCCGCCGAAGACGGCCTATGAGGTCATCCACCAGCAGGAGATCGCACAGGCACAGGCGCAGCTGGTGGCGAACCAGGCGCGGGAAAACGTCATGCGGACCATCCAGGCGCAGGGCGCGCGGCCGCAGGAGATCGGATCCGGCGCTGCGGGCGGAGAGAACGTCCCGATGAAAACACACTGGTCACGCGCGGAGGTGGAGGACATGCGCCGCCGCGCGGCAAGAGGGGAGCGAGTGATCCCCTGAGAAAGGAGATAAGAAGCTATGTTTAAATCCAAAGTCGGATTTCAGTTTTTTGCTGACGCCGGTACGCTCGTCAACGCGACCGGCAACTACGTAAACGCAGGCACCGGCCAAACGACCGCATTCAGCGGCAACGACACGCTCGCGCTGACCATGAAGACGTTCTACGACACGCAGCTGCTCGAGAACGCACGGCCGAACCTCGTGCATGCACAGCTGGCAGGCCGTCAGCTGCTGCCGCGCAACCATGGCAAGACCGTGGAGTGGCGCAAGTGGAACACGCTGCCGGATGCGGAGGAGCTGACCGAAGGCGTCATCCCGACCGGCCAGAAGATGGGACAGACCAGCATGACCGGCGCACTCAAGCAGATCGGCCTGTACGTGACGGTTTCCGATCAGCTCGAGCTGCATGCGCTGGACAACGTCATCCTCGGCGCGACCGAAGAACTCGGCGCTTCCGCGGGTACGTCCATCGATAAGCGCGTGCGCGACGCAGTCGTGGCAGGCTCGAACGTGCAGTACTGCGACAAGGTCGCAGCGGGCGGCGCGCATACGGCAGTCACCAGCCGCGCAGGCCTCGACCTGACGGCAAAGCTGACGCCGGACGAGGTCAACAAGGCTGTGACGACGCTGAAGAAGATGAAGGCTCCGAAGATCGACGGCAAGTATGTCGCGATCATCCACCCGTCGGTCGCATACGACCTGCGGTCCTCGAACGCATGGGTCGAGGCACACAAGTACGCAGACGTCACGCCGCTGTTCTCGGGTGAGATTGGCGAGCTGCACGGCGTCCGGTTTGTCGAGACGACGGAGGCGAAGATCTTCAACAACTCGACCTGCCCGGTCAAGTCGGCGGCAGGCAATGAGGGGACGCCCCCTGCAACCTACTACAGCGTGTACGCGACGCTGTTCCTCGGCAAGGACGCATACAAGATGATCGACCCGGAGGGCGGCAATCTTGAGATGATCATTAAGAACAAGGGACAGATCGGCGGCCCGCTGGATCAGTTTTCTACCGTCGGCTACAAGGCCGAGATGGCGGCAAAGCTGCTGTATGAGGACCGAATGGTCCGCGTGGAGAGCTGCGGCACATACTCCGGCACGGACGAGGCAAACTGAGAAAGGAGCACATACAATGGCAACTGAGAAGACCGCTGCGGCGGCTGTACAGGCAAACCCGGAAGACGTGTGGGACGTCATGAAGACGATCTACCTGCCCCGCGGGCAGGGAAATGAGGAGCAGAGCCGCTTCGTGGCGGTGAACGGCCGGACGTTTCAGGTGCCGAAGGGCAAGGACGTGCAGGTTCCGCTGCCGGTGTATGAAGTCCTGATGAACGCGCGGATGGCGGAGGAGGAAGCCTTCCGCCGCGCGCAGGCGGACAACTGACAAGTGAATGCCCATGACGGCATGAAGCAGAGGAAGGGGCAGAAATGCCCCTTCTTTTGGTAAGGAGGGGACTATGAAAATCAGAGAAGCAATCGAGACGGTCGACCGGTTACTGCCGAACCAGTACGAGACGCCGGATAAGGTCCGGTGGCTGTCGGAGCTGGACGGGATCGTGTATCGGGATATCATCTGCACGCACGAGCACGAGAAGGAACCGGAGCTGTTCACGGGCTATGGGGAGGACGTGGATCTGGAAACGGAGCTGCTGATCCCGTGGCCGTATGATGAAATTTACCGCTGGTATCTGGGGATGAAGATCTGCGACGCCAACGGGGAGATGACGAAGTATGCAAACGAGGCGGCGAAGTACAACAGCTACTATCAGGGGTATTTCAACGCCTACAACCAGGCGTACATGCCGAAGCAGTACGCGACACACTTCAAGCTTTAAGGCGGTGAGACTATGAGCGTATATCGAGTAGAGTCGGGCGGCAGGGCCCCGGCGGGGCTTTCGGCCGGCGACGAGGTCGTGACCGGCGGCGGCACGTACCGCATTACGGGCGTGAACGCGGACGGCAGCTACCAGTCGCAGCTGGTGAACAAGAACCAGACGACGAGGAACTACGGCGGCAGCTATCAGACCAGGAACAGCCCTTACACCATGTCCGGTGTTTCGGACTACACGAGAAGCAAGCTGAACGGACTGGAGAGCGGGTACACGCCGTCGGGCAGCGTACAGGCGGCGCAGGCGTATCTGGAGCAGGTCAAGGCCAGCAAGCCGGGCGCGTATCAATCGCGCTGGGACGATGAGCTGACGAGCCTGTATGACCAGATCCGGAACCGGAAGAAATTCAGCTATGACATGGGGACAGATCCTCTGTACCAGCAGTACCGGGAGCAGTATCAGCGTCTCGGGCGGCTTGCCATGCAGGACACGATGGGGCAGGCGGCGGCACTCACGGGCGGCTACGGATCGACCTACGGCGAGCAGGTGGGCCAGCAGGCGTACAATGCGTATCTACAGAATCTCAACGACATCGTGCCGCAGCTGCAGCAGCAGGCGTATCAGCGGTATCAGGATGAGGGGACGGATCTTTATAACCAGTACAGCCTCGTGAAGGGCCGGGAGGACACGGACTATGGCCGGTACCGGGATACGGTGAGCGATTATTATTCGGATCTTTCGGATGCGCGGAGCGCGTACAACTCGGAGCGGTCGCTGGACCAGAGCCAGTGGGCGACGATGCTCGACTACTGGGCGCAGAAGGCAAACAACGAGAACGCGGCCTACCTGCAGGCGCTGGCGGCGGAGCAGGCGGCAGCGAAGAAATCCGGCGGCGGAGGCGGCGGAGGCGGCGGAAGCAGTTCATCTTCCAAACTGAGCAACAAGAAGAACAACACGCTTGCAAAAGCGGCGCAGGCGTACCGGGCAAAGAACCCGAATGTATATCTGGACAGCCGGACGCTGGATAACTACCTCAACAGCAAGGGCTACAATGCGCTGGAGGCCAATACGTTCAAGGCGTATCTGGAATACTACGGCGCGACATATCTGCGGCAGCGGTAACGGAGGGCAGCATGGGACGAATCACACTGACAGAGGAACAAAAGCGGATTGCAGAGAGCATCCGCAGCGGACAGGGAGCTAGCACGCAGCAGGCTCCCTCCGCCTATCGCGGCGGAAGAATCACGCTGAACCAGAAGCAGATCCAGATCGCGAGCAAGTACGGCCTGCCGAACCCGGAATACGGGAAGAATGCGCAGAGCACGCAGACGACCGTAGACGATCCGCTGCATAAGCAGTATGCAGCGTTTATGGCATACCAGAACGCCGTGCGGGAGGCGGAGCTTGCGCAGATCGAGCTGGGGGCCGCGCTGAAGGGCCGGGCGAGCGGACAGAAGAAGACGGAGAATGCGGGGGCGGAGACCAGCGGGAAGGTATCAGAGCAGGAATACGGACGATCTTCCGCGATGCAGAAGAAGTACGGCACGTACCAGAATTATCTGCGCGGCGTGGACGCGGCGCAGGGGCGGAAGCTCGGGACGCTGGCACTTCAACAGCAGAGCGCGGCGCTGACGTTCCGACCGTCGGTCAAAAGTCAGGCCGAAGATGTGAACAAGGCGGCTGCACATGCGCGGGCGATGAAAACCGTGGAGCGGGATCAGGTGCGCGGCATGCGGCGGACGTCGAAGCTGCTGGAGGGCGAGATCTACAATCGCGAGGTTGAGCAGGCGGACACGCACTTTTCCGGGACGGGTTTGTCTGAAAACGGAAAGAGCGTGACGCAGCTGCAGAACGAGATCGACGCGCTGCAGGAGCGCAAGGCGCAGGTCGACAGCCAGAGCGTGCTGGCCCGGGCACGGGAGGCGATCGGAGTCCTGAGCGAGGAAGACCAGAATCTGCTCCGGCAGTACCGCGGGAAGGAACTGAACGGGTATCAGGTGCGGGCGTATGCAAAATACGACGCGAAGACGGCGCTGAACGAGAAGGGCTATGACGACGAGAAGCTGAAGCAGCTCGCGGAATGGCAGAAGGTGCTCGACGACTATGAGAACGCGCAGAAGCTCGATGCGGCGGCACAGGAGATCGGACAGCGGTCGCCGGTGGGCGGCACGCTGTTCTCTGCGGCGCTGGCACCGGGGAAGGCGCTGGGCAATCTGGAATCGCTGCGCGGCGTGCTGCCAAGCTGGGCGGGCGGCTATCAGAACGAGGATATGCCGACGAACGTTTACAGCCCGGCATACAATGCGACGCGGCTTTCCTCCGGGATCCGGGGGAGCGTGATGCAGGGGATGAACCCGACGGGGCAGTTTCTGTATCAGGCGGGCACGTCGGCGCTGGACAGCGCGGTCAACATGGCGGTCTCGACGGGGCTCGTGGGAACCTTTGGCGGCGTGGCCGGTGCGGGGGCGAAGGACGCGGTCGCGGAGACGATGAACTGGGTGATGGGCTCGCAGGTCGCGGCGGACTCCGTGTATGAGGGGATCCAGAACGGCAAGTCCAACGCGGACGCGCTGGTCGACGGTATCGTCGAGGGCGCGATCGAGGGATTCACGGAAAAATACTCCGTGGGCGATATCATCGAGAACATGCTGAGCGGAAAGGCCGTGTGGAAGAAGGCGCTGCGGTCGTTCGCGTCGGAAGGCGCGGAAGAGATCGCATCCAACTGGCTAAACCGTGCGTATGATGTGGTAGCGAAGCATGACCGGGGTGAGGTCATGTCTGCCTACGCGGCTTACATTGCGGACGGCAAAACGCCTGCGCAGGCGCTGGCGGCGATGGTCGGAGACTTCGCGAAGGAGGACGGGCTTTCGTTCCTTGCGGGCGGTCTGTCCGGCCTTGCGATGGCAGGGACTTATACTGGTGTGAATCGCGTGATTACAGAAGCAAACGTCACGCAGACGGCCAGAGCGGTCTTAGAAGCGGGCGAAGTGCAGGACGTCATTGATTACGGCATGGCGCAGGAGGAAGGCACACGGGCGCACCAGCTGGCCGAGGAGCTGCAGCAGACCGTGGATGATGGCGGCGAGGTCACGCAGAAAGCCGTAGAGAACACGCTGCGCGAGGTGGCGAAGGAGCAGCAGGCGGCCGTGGACGAAGGACAGGAGCCGCGCGTACCGGAGACGCTGACAAGGCTAGAGCAGTTGCAGGAACAGGCCCGGCAGGAGCAGGCGCAGGCCGAGGCGGACGAGAAGACATTCCAGATCTACAAGAGCGCGGAGGAGACGGCGCAGGAGAACCAGAGGCTTGCACAGCAATATCAGCAGGAGCAGGAACAGAGCCGCGCACAACAGTCTGTACAGGCCGTTCAGCAGGCCCAGCAGGCGGCGCAGCGGCAGTACGACCAGGACAGCTTATTTGCGCCAATTCCGGGGACAGAGAACATGGGAGAGCTGGATCCGGTACAGTATGCCCAGCGGCAGACGGCGGACGCGGAGCAGGCGCTCGATGAAGCCGCGCTGCAGCAGGAGGAACAGTATCTGCAGACGCAGGCCCAGAGAGCGGGCTACGACGAGCAGACGGCGGCGTATTTCCTGAACGGGAACACGACGGGCATGCCGGCGGAGCAGTATGCGCAGAGCTTCGGACAGGTCTATGAGCAGGGCAGACTCGGAGCGAGCGAGCAGCGGGCCATGCGCTATGCAGAGGGAATGAATCAGGACGTGGCGGCAGCTGCCTATCGAGCGGGCCTTGCCGCAGGGCAGAAAGGAGAAGGCAATGGCAGTATCGAGGTTACTGATGAAGGACAAGTCGGGCAGGCTGGTCAGCGTGCCGAAGGACAGGCTGGAGGCGTTCGCCAAAGCACAGCGCAGCAGCAAAGAGCTGACGCCGGAAGAAAGAGAGCGCAGGGTGCGCGAGATCTCGCAAAAGCTTGGGATGAAGTAGAACTTTCGACGCTCGGCTTTGGAAAGGACAACACGCAAAAAGTGCGCGTCATGCCGAAGGGACAAGAGACCAGAAGCGAGGATATCCAGGCGGCGGCAAAGTTCTTCCGGTCGATGGGCGTGCAGAACGCGCGGTTCTTCACCGGGCAGCTGACGCAAGAGATCGACGGGCAGACGTTTTATGCGGATGCCGCCGTGACGGAGGACGGTTCCGTCCTCATCCGGGCGGACAGCGAGGAATACTCCGCCTTCGAACTGGCGAAGCACGAGGGGTATCACCTGCTGGTCAAGCGCTGGCCGGAGATGGCGGCAAAGATCCAGAAGCGGCTGTTGGCCGAGGGCAAGATCACAAAGGCAATGATCGAAAGCTACGTGGACGCATACGCCGGGATCTACGGCGACGACACGGACGCCTACGTCGAGGAGATCGTCGCGGATGCCTACGCCGGCATGAACCGCACGGACTACGGCACGAACAAGCTGCGCGCGGACGTGAAAGTCGAGGTCGGCCAGTGGCAGAAAAAAACCGGCAGCGCGAGAGCGCCGCCGGCGAAAATGTCTGCTGCGAAGGATCAGACCACGAAAAACTATCAGGGCGTCAACCTTGCGGAAGACGGAAGCATCTATTCCTACGATTTCCTGACGTCGCTTCCGGATATGGATGTGACCATGCTGCCGGAGGTCGACGAGGTGCGAGGAGCCGACAACCGGGTCGATACGGCAAAGGTCGTGCAGGAGGGCATGAAAAACGCCCGCGCCGTTGGTTCGGAACGGGACGGGAAGGTCTTTGTGCGGAACCGGTACACGGGGAAACTGCTTAGAGTCGACACAAGCAGCGTGCGTCATGGGCTGAACGGAAAACCGAATAGATTGCTGACAAACGCGCGGATGGGTATGGTGATCGGGGATATCGTGAAAAATGCGGTACCAATCAATGCGCTTAACAATAAGGCAAAAGGCGTTACAGGGACATATGCTATGACGGCCTATGCGACGGACAGCCGCGGCAGAGAGTTTGTCGCGATTGTTACAGCAGAACAGATAAGCGGGAATATCGCTGGGGTTGAGGTGTACGATGTCGCACATGCGGTAAGCGGAAGACAAAAAAATAGCAGCCAGGCGGACACGAAGTCCCAGGGAGTTTACCCTATCAAGGCTGCTAAAATTAGTATATCCGATTTGCTCAAAATTGTCAACAGTACGCACCAGAGTATTTTACCGGAAGATGTGCTGCAAAAATTCGGAGAGCAGAGAAATCCGAAGGGAGATTATGCCGGGAAAGCAAAGTTCTCTGCAAGCACAGATCAAACGTCTACAGAGCAGAGAAAACAGAACGATAAGACTGCGCTCGACTATTTCGGTCGGACGTACAAGTGGAGCGAGACGGGCTATGTGCTGCTGAACGGCGCAAGGCTAGATTTCTCCGGAAGGCACGAGGGCGGGCCCGGCGGATACCGGACAGTCGATCATCGGGATATCATTGACGCGCTGGGCGAGGACTACGGCGGCGGAGATTACAGCGGCGGCATGGTGCGCTTTATGCAGGAAGGCAACATCCGCATTTCGCCTGAGAGCGGAGGCATCAATCTTGCTGTCATGCCGACAAAGGCACAGATGGACGCGCTCAGCGATTTCATCAGCAAGGAGCGCGGCGAGGTCATTCTGGACATTGACGATGCGCATGGAAACACAATTTCCAGCACGGAGTTTTCCAAAGGGACGCACGCGAACAAGGTACTGCAAGCGATCCGGGATTATTTCGAGAACGGGACGCTCCCGCAGGCGGACAACACGCCGTCGGTCAGCCAATTCCGGTATTCTTCGCAGGACGGGCGGTATCGGGATCTGATGGGGGAGAAGCCGGCGCAGTATGTGCGGCGGCTGGAAAGCCGGCTGGTAAACGAGCTGGCGGAGAATCTGAGCGTGCCGGGGCAGGCGAAGCGGGAGGTTTTGCGGCCGATGGCCGAGGAGGCGCTGCGGACGTTCTTTACGGACGGGCAGCTCGACCGGGCGAGGCTGAACGATCTCTTTGAAACGGCCTACCAGGCGGGCATTGAAGAAGACACGCAGTACATCGAGCAATACGGAGACCTCAAGAAGTTCATCCGGGATCAGAAGATCTCGATCTCCGAGACAGACCGGAAGGATATTGCGGACTACAATCTGTTCCGGAAGGCGGCCATGGGGACGCTGACGATCAGCAAGGACGGTTTGCCGGTGGACGTGGCGTATCAGCAGCTGCAAGAGATGGCACCGGAACTGTTCCCGGCAGACATTACCGCACCGAGCGACCAGCTGATGCAGATCTACGACGTGGCGCGCGGCATTCAGAAGGTGCAGAAGACGCTGGATGAATACTACGGGCCGCAGGCGGCGAGCTTCAAGAAGTGGCAGCAGGCGAATTTCACGGAATCCATTGACCGGCTGACGAGCGGGCTGCGGGTGGCGCAGCGGTATCTGGACGCGCAGAACAAGGCCAAAGAAAAGCTTGCTATTCCGCAGACAGCGGAAGAAACGAAGCAGATGTGGGCGCAGCTGAAGGATGCAAGGCGAGTGGTCGAGAAAGCGCAGAGCAAGACGCTGCTGACGGAAGCCGACCAGAAGATCGTGAACCGGCTGCTGCGCGGGGAGACAAGCCCGGATTATGTGGCAGGACTGGAAAACGGGCAGCAGATCCTGAAGGTCTACGAGGCAAAGGCTGACTATGATATGCTGGCGCTGAAGCTCAAGGCATGGAACGCGCAGCGCAAGCAGGGGCTGCGGGACTTTGCCGAGCAGGCGCTGACCGAAGCCGAGGCCGTCAAGTGGGTCGACAAGGTTATGGGGATCCAGTACCAGCGCGAGACGATGGAGCGCAACATCCGGGATATCGCGCGGAAGGGAAAGGTCTCTGACGAAAAGGCCAATGCTTTTATCAACAAGTATTTCTGGCCCGTCCATGAGAACGAGAGCAAACGCAAGAATTACCTCGTGCAGCAGCAGAACCGGATCCGGGCGCTGGGGCTTGACCGGCAGGTACGAAAGGGAAATCTGGTATCCGAGAGCTATGCGGTGCAGTGGCTGGGCGAGGCAGAATTCAACCGGGACTATCTCAAGCAGCATCCGCGCGTCGAAAGGCGCGGGGGGATGACGTTTGACGAGTGGAACGCGGCGATTCAGGAATTCGAGAAGCAAAACCCGAAGCTGGATCTCGGCAAGGTGCGGGCAGCCGTGAAGGTCTTCCATGAGGTCTACGACAAGCTGTTCCAGGATATGAACCGGGTGCGCATTGAGAACGGCTATGAGCCGGTCAATTATCTGCAGGGATATTTCCCACACTTCCAGGAGAACGAGGAAGGCGGCAGCATTCTGCAGAAGTTCGCAAGGGCGGCCGGGATCGAGGGCGATGTGTCGCCGCTGCCTGCGACGATCAACGGCCTCACGGCAAACTTCAAACCCGGCATCCGGTACATGGCGAACATCCAGAACCGACTTGGCTACGCGACGGCGTATGACGCGCTGCAGGGCTTTGACCGGTACATCGAGGTCGCGACGGACGTGATCTTCCACACGGCGGACATTCAGCGGCTGCGGGCGCTGGCGACGCAGATCCGGTATCGGGCGTCAGATGAGGGACTGAAGCAGCGAATCGATGCGATTATGATGAATCCGTTCCTGAATCCGGATGAGGCCAACGAGCAGGTCGCGAACCTGACGAAGAACGGACGGTATGGGCTTTCCAACTTCGTAGATGAGCTGGACGAATACACAAACCTTCTGGCGGGAAAGAAGTCGCGGCTCGACCGGGGCATGGAGAAGACGTTTGGAAGACGATTCTACAACGTCATGAAGAAATTCGAGTCCCGCGTGGGCGCGAACATGGTCGCGGCGAACGTGGGCTCGGCTCTCACAAACTTCATTCCGATCACGCAGGCGTGGAGCCAGGTGTCGACAACGGATGTGCTGCGCGGCATGTGGGATACGCTGAAAAACTACAAGACGGCGGACGGGCTGGATTCTGCGTCGACGTTCATCAACAACCGCAGCGGTTACAGGCGGCTGGCCATGAGCACGATGGATAAAGTCTCCGCCGGTGCAGGCTGGCTGATGGAATCCATTGACACGTTTACGACGGGAAGTGTCGTCCGTGCGCGGTATTACCAGAACCTGCGGCGGGGCATGAGCGAGATGAGCGCGATGCAGGAGGCGGACCAGTTTGCCTCCGGCGTCATGGCAGACCGCAGCAAAGGCTCGACGCCGACGCTGTACGCTGCGCGGAACCCGCTGGTGAAGCTGTTCACGCAGTTTCAGCTGGAGGTCAACAATGAGCTAAGCTGGATCTTCAAGGATATGGCGCAGGAGGAACGGAAGAAGGGCGTGGCGGCACTGGCGAAGGCCATGTTCAAATTCCTCATCGGCGCGTGGATCTACAATGAGTTCTACGAGAGCATTGTGGGCAGGCGCGCGGCGCTGGATCCGATGGATATCATCAATGATACGGTCGGAGATTTCACGGGGTATCAGCTGCCGAACACGGTGCAGGCGGCGGTATCCGGGAAATGGGACTTCACGAAGGAGAAGCCGGGCACGTATCAGGCGATCAAGAACCTTGAGGGGAACATCATTTCTGAGTTCCCGGGCACGCAGGCGCTGACGATCCTCGGTGTGGATGAAGCGCTGGGGCTGGACATTGACAGCGGCAGGATCGCCGTTGCGTCGGCCATCCCGAACCTCGGAAACATCGAGAAGGCGCTGCTGGCAAAGAACGAGGACATGGCACCTGCGAAGAAGGCACAGACCATCGGGAATGAGCTTCTGAAGCCGGGCCTGTATCTGGCGACGCCGGTCGGCGGCGGGCAGATCCGCAAGGCGTATCAGGGCGCGACGGCGGCAGCTCGAGGCGGCAGCTACACAGTGGACAACGAGGGGCGCGACATTTTGCAGTATCCTGTGTACAACGACAACGCAGCCGACCGGGCCAAGAGCTGGGCACAGGCGCTGCTGTTTGGCAAGACGGCGACGGAAGAAGCGCAGAGCTGGGTGGAGAACGGGTTCAAGTCGCTGTCCGCGAAGGAGACTGCCGCCTATCAGGGCATGACAGAGGGCGGAGCCGACCAGAGAGAAAGCTACGCATTCGTGACCGCCATGAAGAAGGTCAACGACAAGAATGCAAAGCTCACCATGCTGTACGCCTACGACATCCCACAGAACGCGAAGACGGCATATTATTATTCCGTCATGGCGTCTGACGAGGAGAAGGCGAAGATGGACGCGCTGGCAGCGGACGGCGTCGGCTATGACGACTACATGCAGTACAAGCAGACGTACTTCAAGCAGTTCGGAACGCAGACAGTTTCGCAGGAACGGATCCAGACCGTGCTGGATGGGCTGAACCTGACAAAGGCGCAGAAGGCCGCGCTCTGGGCGGCCATGGGGACGAGCTGGAAAGAAGAAAACAATCCGTACAAGTAATCGCGGGCCGGGGCGAAAGCCCCGGCTTTGCTGCGGCGTGGGGTGAATCCGGCGCGGGGGTCTGCTACACTGGACGAAAAGGAGGGATGCGGTATGGAGACACCAATTCCGGGTGCGTATCCGAGTCCGCGCATCGATAAAGGGGTGCTGCGGTGGTACGAGGGGGATACGTTTGAAATCGTATTGAAATTTGAGCTTCAGGATCAGGACGGCGAGCCCGTCACAATGGGCACGACGGACGGCGTAAGTGTGGAGTTTCTGGACGATACGCGGCAGACCGTCCACACGTTCAGCTTTGCGAAGGTGGAGAACGACCAGGTCACGCTAAACTTCGACGCGACGGTCACGGCAAAATTCACGAAGGGAAAGTACACCTACGATATCCGGTACACGCACGGCGACAAGACGACGCTGGCGCGGGATAACCGGGCGTTTGTGGAGTAAGGAGCAGGTATGAGGGTAGAAATTCCGAATCAGATCACGGTGACGATCGGCGGGCTGATCTCCCGCGGGGTAAAGGCCGTGGAGGTTACGGACGCGGGGAAGCTGATTTTCACGCTGACGGACGGCAGCACGATCGATCTTGGCTCGGTCATGGGCCCGCAGGGGCCGAAGGGCGAGACCGGCGCGACCGGCCCGCAGGGGCAGACGGGGCCGCAGGGCGCAAAGGGCGACACCGGCGCGGCAGGCGCGAGCATCACGTCGATCACGAAGAAATCGCAGAGCGGGACGACGGCAACGTACACGATCACGCTTTCGGACGGGAAGACATTCGACTTTAACGTCGAGACCGTCAAGGGTGAGAAGGGCGACAAAGGCGACAAGGGGGAAACCGGCGCGACCGGCCCGCAGGGCGAGACCGGCGAGCGGGGCCCGCAGGGCGCGACCGGCCCGCAGGGCGAGCAGGGGCCGAAGGGCGACACCGGCGCGACCGGCGCGGAAGGCCCGAAGGGCGAGACCGGCGACACTGGCCCGAAGGGAGAGCCCGGAGAAAAGGGAGAGAAAGGCGACAAGGGCGACACTGGCGCGACTGGCCCGCAGGGAGAAACCGGCCCGCAGGGGCAGACCGGCCCACAGGGCCCGGCAGGCCCGACCGGCCCGAAGGGCGATACGGGAACGGGCTTTACGGTCAAGGGCTATTACGGCTCGGTCTCCGCGCTGCAGGCGTCGGTCAAGAATCCGGAGGTCGGAGACGCCTACGGCGTGGGCGCGGCTGCACCTTATGACATTTACATCTACGACGGCGTGACAAAGGCGTGGGTCAACAACGGACCGCTGCAGGGCGCAAAGGGCGACAAGGGAGATCCAGGTGCGAAGGGCGATCCAGGAGCCGACGGCGCGCCTGGGCAGGACGGCTTCAGCCCCTCCGCCTCCGTGGCCGAAACTGGCACCGGCGCGACAATCACCATCACCGACAAAACCGGAACGACGACCGCTGAGATCAAAAACGGCAAGGACGGCGCACCGGGAAAAGCAGGCACGAACGGCAAGGATGGAGCACCCGGCGCAGACGGCACGACATTCACGCCGTCCGTCTCCGCTGCGGGCGACCTGAGCTGGACGAACGACGGCGGCAAGGCAAACCCCACGCCCGTAAACCTCAAAGGCCCGCAGGGCGAAACCGGCCCAACTGGGCCGCAGGGTGAAACCGGCCCGCAAGGCCCCACAGGCGCAACTGGCCCGCAGGGGCCGCAGGGGCCGGCGGGAAAAACGCCGGTCAAGGGGACGGACTATTTTACGCAGGCCGATAAGCAGGAGATTGCAGAGGATGCTGCGGCGCTGGTCGATCTGAGCGGGAAGCAGAACAAGATCACGGCAAGCGGCCTGCTGAAGGGCGACGGCGCGGGCGGCGTCAGCGCCGCGGTTCCCGGCACGGACTATCTTGCGGAAGCCCCTGTCACGTCCGTCAACGGCAAAACCGGCGAAGTTGCGCTTGCCAAGGGGGATATCGGACTGAGTCAGGTAGATAACGTCAGGCAGTACAGCGCGCAGAATCCGCCGCCTTATCCCGTGACGAGCGTGAACGGGAAAACCGGAGCTGTCACGGTTCGCGAAGTGCCGTCTGTCACGGCTTCTGACAACGGCAAATTTCTGCGGGTCGTAAGCGGTGCGTGGGCGGCTGCGACGATTTCTGATGCGAATGGAGGGAGCTTCTGATGGCGGAATATTTGACGAATACGGCTGACCTGACAGCGGTCGCGGATGCGATCCGGGCGAAGGGCGGGACGTCTGCGCAACTGGTGTATCCGGCGGGCTTCGTGTCGGCCATTCAGACGATCCAGACCGGCGTCACGCCGCAGCTCATCGTCACGACGAGCGCAGGCGCTGCGATCACGGCCACGAAGGGCTCCAAAACTGTCAGCGGGACGGCGGGCGCGGACGGTACGTGCACGCTGGATATTCCGGAGGCGGGAGAGTGGAGCGTGACGGCGGTGCTCGGCGCGGACACCAGGACGGAAACAGTGCTGATCGGCACGCAGAATGCTGACCTTAGGCTGTTCAAGGACGCGTTTGCGGAGAACGACTGGGAGACGATCATCGCGTTCTGCCAGTCCGGCAATATCCCCAGCACATGGGCCGTGGGCGACAGCAAGACCATGACGATCAATGGCGTGAACTATCCGATCGACATCATCGGCAAGAGCCACGACGATTATGCCGATGGCTCCGGCAAGGCTCCGCTGACGTTCCAGATGCACAACTGCTACGCAACGGACTATGCCATGAACGATTCAAACACAAACTCTGGTGGTTGGAAATACAGCACTATGCGGACAACGCATCTTCCAGCCATTCTGGCGCTCATGCCGGCAGAGGTTAAAAATGGTATCCGTAACGTGAACAAGAAAACGGCGCAGAGCGGAACTAGTTCAGTAATAGACGTCGCTTCTGATAAACTGTTTCTACTCAGTGAGATTGAGATTTTAGGCTCAAACAATCATTCGGCAACCGGGGAAGGCACACAGTACGACTACTACAAAACTGGAGGCACTAAGGTGAAAAACAAAAATGGCTCTCCGTGGATTTGGAATACTCGCTCGCCAGTTTCCGGAACGTCGAAATACTTTTGCGCAATCGATTCGGACGGTAGTGTCTTTACTTCGGCCAACACCAGTTATGACCGTGGCGTGGCATTCGCGTTCTGCTTCTGAGGAGAAGCATACGCACAAAGGATAAAACAGAAGGGAGAAAGGCAGATGGACCTGCAGGATCTGAATGTTGCCGTTGCGGAGATCCGCGGCAACGTCGACCGGAACACCGGCCGGATCAAAGATCTCGAGAAGAAGACCGACGCCGTGGCCAAGCTGGCAGAGGCCGTCGCCGTCATGGCAGAGCACATGAAGACGCTTGACGGCAAGATCGACGGCATGCAGACGAGCGTCAACAACCTCACAACCCGTCCGGGCAAGAACTGGGACGCGCTGGTCAAGATCGCCCTGACCGCGCTCGTCACCGGCGTCGTCGGCTGGGTGCTGGGAAAAATCTTATAATCTTCGCCGGGAGGCGTAAAACCTGAAAGGAGAACTACATATGAACGCAAAATGGTGGAAAGCCGCGGGCATCCGCGCGATCAAGACCGTCGCCCAGACGGCGGTAGCAACTATCGGCACGTCGGCAGTCATCTCGGAAGTGAATTGGCTCGTCGTCGCCTCGGCCTCGGCGCTGGCGGGCATTTTGTCCCTGCTGACGAGCATTGCGGGCCTGCCGGAGGTCAAGGAAGAATGATGGAGATCGACAGCTCCATCCGGGCGAAGTGGCACGGCGGCAAGCGCAGTCTTGCCGCAATTCAGGCAATCGTCTTCCACTACACGGCGAATGTCGGCAAGATGGCGACGGCCAAGGGGAACGCCCGATATTTCGAGAGCGGCAGCGAGGGCCGCAAGGCTTCGGCACACTATGTTGTGGACGAGGGCAAGACTGCATTTGAGTGCGTCCCGCTGGATACCGTAGCATGGTCTGTCGGAGACGGCAATAAGGGCCCGTATGGCAAGCTCGTCAACAATTACAACTCGGTATCCATCGAAATGGTGAGCCATACCGACGGGGACAAGCGTTATTACATCCCGGAGGAAACGCAGCGTCACGCGGCGGAGCTGTACGCACAGCTGAAAAAGCAGCTGCCGAACGTCAAGTATGCCATTCGGCACTACGACGTGAGTCTGAAACAGTGCCCCGCGCCGATGATCGACGAAGCCGCATGGGCAAAATTCAAGGATCTTCTCGAGGAGGCAGAAGAAGTGAGGTACGAAAAACTGAAAGACGTTACAAACCAGACATACCGCCAGACGCTGGACAAACTGGTCGGGAAAGGTCTGCTGAAAGGTAAGGGCGGCGAAGGGGAAGACCTGACGCTTGACCTTGCCGAAGACAACGTGCGTATGCTGGTCATTCTTGACCGCACGGGCGTCTTTGACCGCTGACCTGCCCGGCGGCGGGCCGAAGGGAGTGACGAAGTATCACTGCGCGGCTGGCTCTGCCGAAGGAGCTTCAGCACCTCACGCGCAGCGACTGGGAGCGCGTCACTGACGAGGGACTTTTGGACGTGATCGATCAGCAGATCGTGAGACTTTATATCGTGCGCAGGCTCCCGCAGCTGGACGCGGCCGGTGAAATCGGCATCGACCGCAAAACCATCTCCCGCCGCCTGCCGCACATCTACAACACCGCCCGCCGTCTGACAGGAGCATAACGCAAGAGCACCCCGTGGGATCATCCCACGGGGTGCTTTCTTCATGACTGTAGTTATTCCACGAAATTATTTTGCTGCATATACGCATCGATCCAGCCGCGGATCAGCGCATTGGGGGTCGTCCCATTTGACTTCGCCGCAGCCTTAAAGCTTTCCGCGAGATCACGCCGGAGCTTGGCGGAAATGACGCTCATATTCTTTGCATCCCATCTTGCATCCGCACGGCGCTTTGCATCACTTTTCATAGAAGCCCCTTTCCAGACGGGATCTCAAATGACCTCGACGTGCAGCGCGTCGGCTGCTGCATATACGACGGATTCAAAGGTTTCGCCGTCCGCCGCCTCAAAGTCGTCGAGCATACCAGCTGCATCGCACAGGGCACGAAGATCCTCCAGATCCCATTCACTGCTGCGTCTGATTTTTTCGGCAAGATCCTGAATTTCTTTTTCGGTGTACATTTTTGCATCCTCCTATTTTTAAGTGGTCGTTGGGTTCCTTTACCTTATGTCACCATTATACACGGTATGACCGTGCATGTCAAGAGGAAAATGCAAAAAAATAAAAAAATTTGGTACACAAATGTCCCATACATGCCCCGCAAATGTCCCCCACGAAAAACCGGGAGCCGGTAGACTGAGAATAGAAACCGGCCGGTTTACTACTTTTCGGAGGTATTTTTTATGGAATACGCAAGCAAGGGACTCGCGGGGACTGCGCTGGGCTTTGGCATCGGCGGTGCCGCACTGGGTCTGGCAAACGGCGGGCTCGGCAATCTGCTGGGCGGCCTCGGACAGAACAACCGGGCGGCTGCCGCAGAAGTGACGGCGGCTGCGGCGACGCCCGCCATGGCAGCGCTGGCCGCTGCGCTGGCTTCGCGCCAGCAGGAGCCGACGTGCAGCGAGAACGTGCCGGTCACGCGCTACGAGCTTGACCGGGAGCAGAAGCTGGCCGCGAAGGACAGCGAGATCGCACTGCTCAAGGCCAACACCTACAACGACCAGAAAATGCTGGAGATGTACGGCTATATCGACGGGCAGCTCAAGGACGTCCGTGAGGCGCTGTGCAAGCAGGCCGTACACAACCAGCGCACCGAGGACAGCTTTACGCTCGTAAAGCAGGACGTTGATTGCGTCCGCAAGGAAGCGCTTGATGCGGTCAAGATGGAGGCCGAGCGGCGCTGCTGCGGCGATAACTCCATCGTCACCTACGTCAACGCGACCTTTTATCCAAAGCAGGTCGCCGACGTCACCACGGGCACCGCGACCACGGCGCAGTCGCTCTACAACCCGATCCCGAAGTGCGGCGGGTGCTGCAACGGCTAAACGCAAGGGGCGGCAATCGCCGCCCCATCCTTAAAGGAGGGAACCTGCGATGACAGTGACGATAGATCAGGCCATGCGCGGCGCAATGCGCTACGCGGACAATGAGGTCATTCCGCACCTGCCGGGCGGCAAGGGCATCGGGGCCGGGATCATGCTTGCACTCATCATGGAGGGCAGCCGAGAGAAGATCCTGGCGCTGCGTGAGAATCCGGCAGTAAAGATGATGCAGATCTTTGACGACGCCGGAAACGTCGACCTCGACAAGCTCTATAACGCAGCGCGTCCGCGCTTTGAGAGCAAGCTGACCGTATCCGTCCCGCTGCTGGGAGACATGCGGTTTGACCAAAATGACGTCGACAAGATTTACCGATACATACAGGAGGCGTGAGCATGAAAGAGTATATGGACAAGCTTTACCACAAGCTGCACGAGGCCATGGAAAAGCCCGTGACGCTCGGCAGCGCGGAGGAAGTTGGGCTGTACGCAAAGACGATCTGCAGGCTCGAAAAGCTGCACGGGCACCATGACGAGCCGGAGACGGACACGTTTGATCGCGAAACGGCGATACAGTGGGCCGAGCACATGCAGAATGCCGACGGCTCGACCGGCCCGCACTGGACGATGGAGCAGACGACGGCCGTTGCCGAGAGCATGGGCATTCAGGCACCTGCGGTCCCGCGCTGGGCGTGGGGCGTGACCATGAACATGATGTACTCGGACTACTACCCCGTCGCCGTAGAGTTCGGACTCAACCGCCCGGAGTTCTACGCCGCGCTGGCAAAGGCGTTCCTGCTCGACAAGGACGGCCCGGGGCCGGAACAGAAGCTCATGGCGTATTATGAGCATATCGCAAGGAGCTGAGAACACAGAAAAGGGACTGGACACAGAATAAACACAGTTTGCAAATTCACATTGAAAATACAGTGTTTTTTCAGAGTTCGAGTCTCTTCAGGTCCACCAAAGATAAAGACGCAGGAATTTAAATTCCTGCGTCTTATTTTTTATCTTTTTGGGTAGAATAGCAGTTAAAAGACGGATTATTTATGATTGAACAAAACCTTTTGCGAGAATTGCAAGGTAGCAAGACGTAGCATATCATAGCACGAAAATACACGGGTATGAACACAGTGACCGACACAGTAAAAAGTGCAATTAAAAGGCCGCGTCCATCTGGGCGGCGACTTTATCAATGCGGGTATCGAGGATGTCGGTGTAGATATCCATGGTGGTGGAGAGCTGCGCGTGGCCGAGGAATTTTTGAGCAAGCTTGAAGTCTACGCCAGATTCATAGAGCGCGGTCGCGTAGCCGTGGCGGATCTCGTGCGGGGAAACGGTGATGCCCGTGCGCTTGCGGTAGGCTTCAAATTGATCGGTGACGTACCAGCCGGGAAGTGGGCTTTTCCCGCCATCGTTTGAAAAGATATAGCCGTGCTCCTTTTGCGGAAGTGCAGCAGCCAGCGCGGGGAGTAACGGGACAGAGCGGATACCGGCAGCGGTCTTCGGCTCTTTAATCTGGGGCGTCGGACCGGTATGGTAGACGCTGCGACGGATGTAGATCCTGCCTTTCTCCCGGTCAATGTCCTCGTAGCGCAAGCCCTCGG